>Ga0209712_10002798_pt1 | contig 14324 bp, 12 predicted proteins | sample ArcOceMetagenome_FD_187443 | JGI IMG/M metagenome (GOLD analysis project Ga0209712, IMG submission 187443) | Marine eukaryotic phytoplankton communities from Arctic Ocean - Arctic Ocean - Greenland ARC118M Metagenome (SPAdes) (version 2) | ecosystem: Environmental > Aquatic > Marine > Oceanic...
TGATGCGTGAATAGAGATGGAGTTCCTGGTTGAAATGGTTCTGAATTGAAGCGTGGATGGAGACGAATTTCTGCAAGGTTTTCGCTCGGCGAAATCTTAGCATCGCCCTCTCTCGTCGCCTGAACGGTAAATGAGAATTCTCAGCTCTGTTGTTTAACCAGCGACCTGTTTCTTGCCGGTCAGCATTTCCTATGATCATCATCGCTGCGCGGTAAGAACGCAGTTTGTCCGTTACTATAATTTTAGGTTGGCCATTGCGCTTCATTGATTTTCTTATGAATTTTAATGCGGCTTTGCGATCTCTACGCTTACTCACATAACTTTCCAGAACTTCACCTTCGTGATCTACAGCACGCCAAAGGTAGTGCCGTTCACCGTTGATCTTCACAAAGACCTCATCAAAGTGCCACTGCCAATTAGAATGACTGCGTGCCTGGTTACGTCTTTTCCTAGCAATCTCTGATTGCAAACATTGGCCCAAAGCGGTTCCACCAAAACCGGATCGTTTCATGACTTATGTCAACGCCCCGTTCATGAAGAAGGTCCTCAACATTACGGAGCGAAAGCGGAAATCGAACATACATCATTACTGCAAGTCGGATGACTTCAGGGCTAGTTTTAAAGTAGCGGAATGGAGAATGTTTTGTCATTCGGCATGGTTACAAATTAGCCCTGTCCGCTTCAAGCAAGTTTACTCTGACAGTGCCGAATGAAGGGTATTTTGTCGTAATGCGAGATTACAAAGTAGCCCTGCCCGTCTCAAGTGTTTTCGTCTGCCAGGACCTTTCTCAAAGCCCTTCAAGGTCGCAAAATCAATCATTCATATCCTGTCATTTCTAAATATCCACGCCCCGTATGAGAACCGGTGACGCGCACTGGCCCTTCCCAATATGGTATCGACGTATCCATCCAACTTTGTGTGTTCAACGCCGTTACAACGACATCGATGCCCGCATCAGGCAACATTACCTTCCATGTGGTTGGCACATCACGTCCTGCGACTTGTGACTGCTTGATCGGTTCTGCGGTAAACGCTCCATCTGGATAAGCTACCGGTGTCCCTTCCTTATCGATCAGCGTGGCTTGTGTAAAAACGCTGTCACCACGAAGCAAAAAGCCCATTAGCTTGGAACCGTCATCAAACGACAATGAGAACCAGTCCCACCCAGTCTGATCCGACCCAAGAGGTTTCGACGACCATTCACGGTCCAGCCACGCTTCTCCAGCGACAGAGACATCGCCCAGCGGCAATTGCAAAGTCCCCTCAATTTTAAAGAACGGTTGAGAGAAATAATACGATGCCTGCCCATCAGCCGATTTCACCGAATACCCAGCGGCGCCGTGGAGCACCCGTGGTCCAATTGCGTACATGGCCATATCATACGCAAAATTGGATCCAGCAGCTCGCAAGACAGCACCGCTATCTAGTCCGGAAAATGTCCATTCATCGATCCATGCTTCAAACGGATCTGCGGTCACACCTGCTTGCCCAATCCCACCCCGTGCCAATCGTTCAGCCACAAAATGCGCATCGGGCGTTGTCACAGCCGCATGTCCCATCCAAAGCTGCGGCGAGGACCAACCTTCATAATCTTTCGGGGCCAGTGCGGTGCGAAACAAAGTCCATTGTAGGCCATAATCTTGTCCGTCAGCGCCTTGCAAATTAGCTGTCAAATACCACCATTCTATCCTAAAATCTGGATGTGATCCATCATCGGATGGAAATTGGAACGTCGGATTAGTTTCAGGCAACTTAAAGCCTTCTGCACCAGACCCGAGCCCTGCAAAGCCCTGCGCGAGACTTGCCAGTGGCAGCCATAACAAAATAAAAATCAACCTAACGTTCATTTGAAAATACCTTCAGCAAATCAGCAGGTGGCGTACGCGCCAATTGCAAGGCTGGCCATAGCGCCGCCAGCCCTGCGGCCAGTATCGCAAGCCCTCCTAGCTGCGCATAATCCCATGGGAACAGAAACATCGGCAGCCGCCACCCAAATGCTGCCACATTGACCACCGCCAATAAGACCCATGCAAGCGCCAACCCTAAAGGCAACGCAATTACACCCGTCAACACGGCTAACATCACCGTCTTAAACAGCTCAAGCAGCCCCAATTGCCAACGCGTCACACCCATCGCCCAAGCAGGTGCAAGCTGTGGGATGCGCATCGCTGTTAAGGTTAATAAGCTCATTAAAATCGCAAATCCAGCGACCGATAATGTCAGTATATTCAAGGCAGCCGTTACCGTGAATGTTCGGTCAAAGATTGCCAGAGAGTAGGCTTTTATGCTGGCCTGATTGATCACACTGCTTGCAGTTAGACCCACTTCGGACTGAAGGCCTTCGACGAAGACACCCACATCTTCGAGCGGTAACCGCAACCCAAATCTAAGTGCTAAAACCTTTGGAAACAGGGTCTGAAACAGGGATTCTGCAATAATTGCCTGCCCAATTGGGTTGCCATAGTCAGCATAAACACCGGCTATCACCAACGGCTGTTCATTGATACTCACAACATCACCCACGTGCAGATCAGCGCTGCGTGCAAGCTGTTCATTGATCAAAACCGCAGCGTTGGTATGGACGTCTTTCCAAGGGGTTAGCCCCGCAGTTAGGAATGTCCAATTATCGCGATAGGTCGCATGATTGCGGGTGCCAAATACGTCTGTCGGACGACCTGAGATTTGCACCTGCACCGACATGATTGGTAGCACGGCGTCAACTTGTGGTGTCATAAAATCGACCATGTAAGCGGCCTGCTCGAGGCTTTCCGCTGTCACATAAAGCTCAGACGAGAGCCGTTGATCCAAGAACGCAACAAACGTCAGCCGAAAGCTACTAACCATCGTGGACACGCCCACATTTGTGGCCATGGCCAGTAGTAACGCCATTAGTGCCAACGACAAGCCAGGTAACTGTTGACGCATGTCAGCCCAGAACCAACTAGCAATCACACCTCGGCTGTACTGGGCTACACCATCTAGTAAAACGCGTAGAACTATAGGCAAACCCAAAGCTGCGCCAATCAATAACGCACCGACCAACACAAAGCCTGTCAAGATTTCATCGGCGGTCAATGCCAACACAAATGCAACAAGTAGCAATACGGCAGATGCAGCCGCCTGCGCCTTTTTTCCGCGACCTGCAATGACAGAGATTGCACGCGGCTGCGCCCCTGCGAGCAATGGCATTCGCGACAGTTTCCACAATGCGGTGCTCGCAGCCAACACCGTGCCACCGATTGAGATTGCCATACCGGACGCCAACCAAATCGGGCGCAACGCCAACGTGCCTACCACATCCGCTCCATAAAGCCCTCGCAATGTGGCAGACACATCTGGCATCAAGAAAGCCGCGATCAAATACCCCAGGCCAACCCCAATCAAACCTGCGATCAACGCAAGCCCCAGCAGTTCAACCACGATCAATAAGACCAGAAATTGCATCGGCACTCCAAGCGTACGCAAGGTCTGCACCGTCCCGCGCCGTTGTTCAAATGCCAGCCCAATCGCGCCTTGTACGATGAAGATACCGACCGCAAATGACAGCAATCCAAATGCGCTTAGGTTTAAATGAAAGCTATCTGTAAGCCGTCCAATGTCAGATCCACTTTGGACAACTTGGCGGGTAAGCTCGGGTGCGATTTCTTCGAGCGATGCCTGGCCAAGCGGCTGTTCTGGTCTGACGACCAGCGCATCAAACTCATCTCGTCGACCTAGTAATACCTGTACAGTCCCAACGTCTGCTATCGCTGTCCCTGGTGCGATCGCTGGATCAGATTCTACGCCATCCAATACAACATCTGGAGCCGCAATAATCCTCCCATCCGCTAAGATAAAATCCTGTAGGTCATTCATGTTGCTCAAGCCAATGGGAGCCATAACACCAGGTGCCGTCAATGGGTCCAAACCAATGAGCCGCACATCACCGATGCGCCCTTCGATCACGGGGCTGACCAGCCAACCACCGCGGCGTAGCCTGATATAAGTGTCTTGCCCTATTGGCAGCCCATCGCGGTGCACAAGCCGATCAAATTGCGCCTCGCCTAATGTGGCAGAAGCCGCGTCATAGCTTGCGCGCGCTTCTGCATTGATAGCCTGTACGCCAGACCAAAGCGCAGTCGCCAATGCAAGTCCCGCAAGCAAGGTAAACAATTGTAGCGGACTGCGCCACCAATGACCCCACAACGCTGCGAAGGTAACTCCTATCATTCGATTTGACCTACCTGCAGGTGTACTCGACTATCTAAACGCGCAGCGAGAGCCGTCGAATGTGTGACCATTAAAAGACCTGCGCCTGCCTCTGTCACAAGCGACAACAGCATATCCAGGACATTCGAAGCTGTGTCTTCGTCCAAATTTCCGGTCGGCTCGTCCGCCAATACCAACCGAGGTCGAGACGCCAAAGTGCGGGCAATCGCCACCCGCTGTTGTTGACCTCCAGACAATTGCTCAGGGTATTTTGCCACCTGCGACGTCAACCCGAAGCGGTCGATCAGTACGTCGACCCAATCGGCATCATACTTCCCTGCAAGCCGCGCCTGAAACGCAATATTGGACGCAACTGTTAGGCTAGGGATAAGATTGAATTGCTGGAATACAATACCAACCGTCCCGCGCCGAAGCCCTGCGCGACCCGCATCGTCCATGGCCAAAATGTCGGCGCCATCAATAAAAATCTGCCCCTGATCAGCTGAATCTAATCCACCGATTAAATGCAATAGCGTACTTTTTCCGCTACCTGACTCACCTGTAAGCGCAAGACTTTGGCCACTATCCAGCGACAGATCAACACCACGTAGGACAGCAGTACGACCACCGACCGTCTCGAATGTTTTATGCACTTCTCGCGCAGTAAGCAGCATGTCAATACCTTCCGTTCTGCCACTAAGCTAGCACAGACAGCCCGATTGGAAAGTTCAACCAGCAGTGCTGTCAGCACCAACGCGAACAACCATCGGATTGCCAGTACAACTTTCATCTATACGATCAATAATTGACGCCACTCAGCGAGAGCAGCGGCACGGTTTAGCTTGAAATTGATGTGTTAGTAGAGATGGCAGTCCTGCAGCCCCTCACAGCCAACATAACCCTACTATTCCTCTATACACGGCTGCACTGATCTAAACGAGAGAAACTACGTAGCGATGTTATGGGCTTCGAACCACTTATCCGGACTAATTTCCCAAGTCCGCCCTGTCTATGAATTTGGATACAGCGAAGAACAAGATGCCGAACTATCGGACCTAATGGCGGGCTCTCCCTATCCACCGTACACCCCCTACAAAAAGTGAGTTGTTGACTGCCCAGAACGTTTCATGGCTGACATCAACGCCTCGCTCCACATTACGAAGAGAAAGCGGAAATCGAACATACAGCATTACTGCAAGTCGGATGACTTCAGGGCTGGTTTTGAAGTAGCAAAATGGAGAATGTTTTGTCATTGGTGGGAGGCTACAAAGGCGGCATGCCGGTCTCAAGTAAGTTTACTCTGACAACTGCTCTCACGGAGTGGTTCAATTTCTGTGCCGCATGATCATTGACTTGATGTGCCTTTTACGTGTGTTCAAGTTTGTCTGACAGCGCCAATTAAAATATTTGCTGGTAATGAATTTTCAATGATATTTTTAGCGTTAGGGATATCGTTTCCAAATGCTCGATTCTTTGCACTTTCATTATCCATGCCGTAAGACAACCAACGATCAATCAATCTTTTTTCCAGAACATCCATTCCAGGGTTTATAAAAACAGTTTCGTCCCAAATATCTTGGAGCTCCACCCACTGTTCGTCATTTAACAAAAGGTAGTTACCGTCAACTATTAAGATTTTATCTTGGGTGGATACGATGCTCGCACGCTCAATAGATGTGTCTTTCTTCCGATCAAACTTTGGGATGGCAACATCACTTTCATATGCTGCCAAACGCTTCATAACCTGAATAAAAGCTGGAACATCAAATGTCGTGGGAGATCCTTTTCTATCTAAAAGACCAAGTCTCTTTAAAATTGAATTTTCCAAATGGAACCCATCCATTGAAATAATACAGGACTGTATAGATCGAGTTTTCAGCATCTGGACTAGTTGTTTTGAAAGAGTGGATTTTCCAGCTCCAGGAGGCCCTGCTACAGCTATTATAAAACGCTGACTGCCCTCAGATCTTCTTATAATATGGTCTACAAGATCTCCTACCTTCATCAGACAGTAGCCGTCTCCACTGGAGGCTCCATTGCACCAGTCATCAGAGCTACCGCATCCGACATGGTTATAGTTTTGGGATCAACAGTGCATAGCCGTCGACCAAGACGGTGGATATGAATTCGGTCACAAACTTCAAAAACATGCGGCATGTTATGCGAGATTAAGATAATCGGCATTCCTTTGGATTTTACATCCAGAATAAGGTCCAACACTCGCCGCGATTCCTTCACTCCTAAGGCGGCAGTTGGTTCATCCATAATCACTACTTTGGAACCAAATGCTGCGGCGCGGGCCACAGCAACGCCCTGACGCTGGCCGCCTGAAAGTGTTTCAATAGTTTGATTAATATTTTGTATGGTCAGTAGCCCAAGCTCAGAAAGTTTATCACGAGCAAAGGTTTCCATCTGCTTATGGTCAAGCTTCCTAAATAAAGCGCCCATGATCCCTGGTTTTCTAAGCTCACGACCAAGAAACATATTATCAGCAATCGATAGTGCCGGTGCCAGAGCTAAGTTTTGGTATACGGTTTCTATGCCAGCTTTGCGAGCATCCTCAGGAATTCGAAAGTCAACTGTCTTACCATCAAGTTCTATAAAACCATGATCAGGAACCGTTGCACCCGAAATAGCGCGGATTAGAGTAGTCTTGCCTGCGCCATTATCACCAATAACCCCTAGAACTTCATCAGGATAAAGATCAAGATCTGCACCATTCATTGCAACAACGGTCCCGTATCTCTTCATTAGACCACGCGCCTTAAGGACTGGCTGAATAGGGTCAATTATGTTGCTCATTGTGAAGCCCTCCGTAGCCATTGATCGAGTGCAACTGCAATTAGAACTAAGTTACCCACGGCAAACATTTGCCAATAATCATCAACACCCGCGAGAGATAAACCTGTTGTAAACACCCCAACAATCAGCGCACCCAGAACGGATCCAGGAATTGATCCACGACCACCGAACAAGGAGGTCCCACCAATTACAACCGCAGTGATAGTTGCCAAATTAATTTCTTCAAATGCGATGGGTGATATGGAACCTACACGGCCAATTGCAACCCATCCAGCAAACCCACAAATAAGGCCTGCTACAGCATAAACAGAAATAAGAGTTCTGTCTGTCTTGATACCAGACAAGATAGCCGCTTCCGGGTCATCACCAATTGCATGGACATGGCGCCCCCATGCCGTGTGCTGCAACACGTACCAAAAGATGCCAGCGAGCAGAATTAGCGCAACACCACCGTATGTGATTGAAGCACCATATGGCCGAGCTGCCGCTTCCCCAAACCAGAGCAATGCGGGTGCCGTGGCTTCAATATCTGAATTTCGTATCGACTCTGATCCCGAATACCAAAGCTTGAGCGCTGTAAATACTGATAAAGTTCCAAGTGTCACAATAAAAGGTGGTAATTTAACTTTCGCGACCAAAAAGCCATTAAAAGCTCCCATCAAAGTTCCGATCGCCATACCCGCCGCAATAGCAACTGGGAGCGGCACACCTGTCATTACAGCTAGCCGCCCCATAACAAATGAAGATAAAACTAAAATAGCACCCACTGAAAGATCGATCCCAGCAGTCAAAATTATAAGCGTTTGTGCAATTGCAACAATGCCAATGACCGTAACCTGCTGGAGAACCAATGATAGGACCCCAGGGCTTAAAAATCTTGGAGCTAAGAAGCCAAACACCAAGATACTGACAACCAAAACTAAAGCGGGCACTAGTGTTGGATAATTTCGAACCGCATTACGAATGGATGAGAGAAACGACCGATCATCCAGCTGAAATGCAGCCACAGCATCATCAGTATTTTTCAAACTTCCTTCAAAATCAGGTTCTGATTGACTCACTGGACACAACTCCCAAAAAAATATTTTAGTATAAAATTCTTCTCATGAAAAGGGCGGCAATGGTAGCCGCCCCTTTTACAATTTATTTGAGGCTAAAGCTCAACCCCAGCAGAGTTCAGTGCCTTTAGCGGAGTCAATGGACGGAACCCCAGGAGCAGGCAAATCCGTAACGAGATTTACACCGGTGTTGAAAAAATTCAGCCCTTCAGAGGCTGATGGCTTAGTTCCATCTTTTGCCCATGCAGCAATAGCTTCGATGCCCTTAGAAGCCATAAGCAATGGATACTGCTGAGACGTGGCACCAATTACACCAGACTTTACGCTTGCAATTCCTGGGCAGCCCCCGTCAACAGAAACAATTAAGACACCCTTTTCTTTACCTGCCTTTTTCAGCGCCTGATATGCGCCCTCAGCAGCCGGTTCATTAATTGTATAGACAACATTCATATCAGGATTTTTAGCCAAAAGGTTTTCAACAGATTTTACACCTCCTTCAGGATTGCCAAGAGCTGATTCATGTCCGATAACACGGGAATCAGTTTCAGAGCCCAGAATTTTAAGGTTTGGCACTTCAATTCCAAAGCCGATAAGGAATCCAGTATCACGCTGGACGTCAACGGAGATATTGTCCTTGTTGATATCAAGCATGCCAATTTTAGCATCTTTTGCTGCGGCACCCATTGTAGCTTTTGCCCATCTACCAATCAATAAACCTGCTTCAAAATTATCAGTCGCAAACGTCATATCCTGTGCATCCGGATCAGAAAGAGGTGTATCAAGAGCAATGACAAGAATGCCTGCGGCACGGGCTTTTTTCAACGCTGGCACAACAGAATCGTTCGCAGCAGTAATCAAAATCCCTTTAGCTCCCATCGCCATACAGTTTTCAATTGCAACTATCTGTGGTCCCGCATCCCCATCTATCTTACCTGCGTAGGAGCTTAGGGCAATTCCAGCGGCTTCAGCTTTTGCTTCAGCGCCTTCCTTCATCTTAACAAAAAACGGGTTAGTGTTGTTTTTAGTAATTAGACAAGCGGCGGTGGAGTGACTACCCGCATAGGCGCCCGTTGCCAGTACCGTCAGAGCAAGAGCTCCAATTGTTGATGGAATGATTCTACTTTTCATAATGTCGTTCCTTTTGATTTATGTAGGCGCGCAATCGACCAGCAAAGCCGCCCAATTTACCTGCACCTTAATTAGATTGGAGCAACAAAATAGCTCCCCCCATCTGCAGAGTGTCCACAGATAATAGATAGCTGTCAATAAATAAATCAGATTGATTTATTTATTATTTGAGTTCAAGATAAATTTATTCCGCTACACGCAGTAACTTCCAATAAATTTAATAATAGAAATGAGGTATTGAAATTCCTACAGTAAGGGAGACATCCCAAAATATTAGTGACCCGAGTGGAGGAGCAAACCAAAGCCGCGTTCGAGATCACAATGAACGCCTAGTTTTGTCACTAGTAAGGCGTCACATTAGCATGCCAAAATCTGAAATTGCGCGAAGATCAGGGCTTTCCTCGCAGACAGTATCGGTAATCGTGCGCGCACTCGAAAAAGACGGGTTACTGCTTCGTGGGGACCCACAGAGAGGTAAAGTAGGGCAACCTTCAATACCAATGCGACTTGATCCTAATGGCGTCTTTTCTCTTGGATTGAAAATTGGACGCAGGAGCGCCGATCTAGTTCTCGTAGATTTTCTTGGGCGTGAATGTAGGACAGTCAGCAGGACATTCCCCTATCCATTGCCAAATGATATTCTTGAATTTGCAAAAAATAGTATAACAGATTTTCTCCAAGACCTTTCACTAGATGAGCAAAGTCGTATTGCTGGCGTCGGGGTATCTATGCCGTTTGAGCTTTGGAACTGGGCTGAAAAAACCGGAGCACCCGAGGAACTACTGGTTGAATGGAAGCATTTTGGGTTTCGAAAAAAATTATCAGAAATTACAAAACTGCCAGTGACCATTCAAAACGATGCTACATCTGCTTGCGGCGCGGAACTGGTTTTTGGACATGGTAACGAATTAATTGATTTCGTTTACTTTTTTATAGGAACATTTGTTGGCGGCGGAGTTGTATTAGATCACACTGTTTATTCTGGCCGAACAGGTAACGCTGGTGCATTTGGCCCAATGCCAGTCACTGGTGCAGACGGGAAGATGACAACACTGACAGATCATGCATCAATTCTAACGTTAGAAAAACTTTTAAAAACAGAAGGTATAAATTTGTATCATCCAGAGCGAGAAAAGGAAGAGTGGCACTCTCTGGGCCACTATCTCGATCAGTGGATAGGCACCACCGCCTACCACCTCGCAAGAGCTATTGTTGCGTCGTATTCAATTATTGATTTCCAAGCTACAATTATTGACGGTGCGTTTCCTCCTGATATTCGAAAAAGAATAGTAGAAGCTATAAAAATTGAGATAAATAAACTGGATACACGCGGGATCGGTGAATTAGTTATAATGGAGGGCCTGGTCGGCCGTGGTGCCCGAGCACTTGGTGCAGCCAGTTTACCCCTATTTTCTCGTTACCTACTCGATCAAAAGGTTTTGTTTAAAGGAATTAAATGATGTTAATCGGGATCAACTCGATTTTAAGCCCTGACCTTCGGGCCCCATTGCGTGAAATGTGGCACGGCGATGAAATAGCAATCGTCGATGTTAACTATCCTGCATTGGAGCACGCACGAATGCTTATCCGCCTAGGCGGTCTCACCTTGAGGTCCGTAATGGATGCAGTGTCAAGCGGCCTACCCGTTAATGAGATCCACTACCAAATTGTTAAATTCTGCAAAAATATGTACCAAAAAAAATCAGTAGTTCCACTGATGGCAGGCGACTTTTATGCGCATGTTGAAAACTGCCACATTGTTATTTTGACCAGCAAACCCTGCCTTTATGAAAATTTGATTACACCAAAAGGCATCATTTACCTAACTGAGGACAAATTATGAAGCGCTCCACCGTAAACGCTATTCTGACAGAAGCTAACAAGTTTATTCGCTCGCATGGCTTCTACCTGCCACCGTTTGCTTATCTTCAACCCAAGGAGCTAATAGAACGAAAATCTGACCTAAAATCTATATTTGAAGCCCGGCTTGGTTGGGATATTACAGACTATGGGGCTGGACGCTTTGATCAGATGGGCCTTTTTCTATTTACATCTCGTAACGGTTCTATGACTGACCTGAAAAACGGCGAGGGTATGTGCTATGCAGAAAAAATCATGATCTCACGGCGCGATCAGATTTCTCCTTTCCATAGGCATATAATAAAGACTGAGGATATCATTAACCGAGGAGGCGCGACGCTTGCTATCGAAATGTTTGAGAGTGATGCAGATGGCCAGCTCGATCCATTAGCAGCTGTTCCCGTCCTCTGCGACGGGGTTCCAAAGTCATTTAAAGCTGGGGATGTACTCAGACTTCAGCCCGGTGAAAGCGTAACACTTCATCCAGGCAATTGGCACAAATTTTGGGGTGAAAAAGGTGATGTACTTATAGGCGAAGTTTCGACCGTTAACGATGATTTAACAGATAATATTTTCGCAGAGCCTATTGGACGATTTTCTAAAATTGAAGAAGACGCAGACCCAATTTATTTGTTAGTTTCTGACTATGAAAAATGGGGACTTATTTAATTTAGAAATGATTTTTCTTTCAAGAGACCAAATTAAACTTAAGATAAAAAATAATAGATTGCGATCTAGGCAAAGCCCTATCAACTAGAGTTGGATTAAATATGGTGAATAAATCGTCAAAACTAAACCAGAAATTAGATCAAATTCGTGGTGGAACATATCAGCCCAAGGATTTCATAATCGCAGATGCCAAGGATGGAGATATGGGAGGAGGAGCCGGTGCGATGGGATTGGACCCCAATACTGGTTTAGCCAAGCCAGTATCTACGTATCTATCAGCAATGAAAGAGATGCTAGCCTCTAATTTAGTGGATATAATGCTGACATCACTATCTTCTGCCGAGGTTCTAAATGCTGAAAATGTTTATAAAGGCAGTGACATAACACCGGCTGTGCGTTTGAATGATGGAACAGATATCTGGGGGTTTCGCGGCGCAAGCTATCGACAGCACCAAGCCCGTCCCGTTCGAACTGCTCGACTTGACCGAGCAAGCCAGTTTTGTGATTTAGGTCTTTATGCTGTGACGTTTTATAATGACGTCGATCGCGACGTAGCTTCCTTGAATGCCTATGCTGAGTTTCGCGATCAGACTAGCGACATCGGCATGCGGCATTTTCTTGAAGTGTTCAATCCAGCTTTTGATATCGATACAGGTAATGAAGAAATTGGGATATTCGTAAATGATGCAATTGTCCGGTGTTTGGCCGGGGTAGGAAAGTCAGAACGGCCTCTCTTTCTAAAAATGCAATACAACGGCGCACGGGCAATGGCAGAGCTGGCAGCCTTTGACCCCGGCAACTTAATCGTTGGCATCTTGGGCGGAAGCGCAGGAACGACCCGAGATACATTTGAACTTATCAGTCAGGCGGAAAGGTTTGGGGGCCGGGTGGCACTTTTCGGGCGAAAGATTTATTTTGCTGAAGATTCTGTAGAAATTGTGCGTACAATGCGTAGAGTGATCGAAGGTGACCTTTCCCCAGTTGAAGCAGTGAAATCATACCACGATCATCTCAACAAAAAAGGCCTGCCCCCGGCCAGGTCACTTGAACAAGATATGACCGTGACAGACCATACCTTAATGCCTGAAGCAAAATGAAACTGGGCTCTTCATCACGCAGAGGTATTGTAACGGGAGGTACATGGTGCGCCGACCATAATAAATTTGCAACTCATTGGCCAAACGAAGAGGAAGTAGTCCAAATATTAAAACAAGAGATTAGAGGAGGCGGCTCGGCCTGCAATCTTGCAATTAATGTAAGGCATTTGGATCCTAGTTTTCCAGTCTCAACCATTGGGCTTATTGGCGATGACCCAGATGGTAGAATTTTAATAGAGGAAGCGGACACTGCAGGCGTTGAACGATCTGGGCTCATCATAGTTGAAGGTGGACGAACACCTCATACCGACGCATTCACGTCTGCCGTGAGTGGCCGCCGTACTCATTTTTATCTCTCCGGCGTAGCCGAAGAGTTAGCACCAGATCACTTTGATTTTTCGCAAGATCAGGCCCGAATTCTTCATCTTGGCCTGCCTGGTGTTCACAAGAAACTCGACACAGCCGTGGGAGATGATGCAAACGGGTGGGTCACGGTTCTCAAAAAAGCAAAAGCCGCAGAGCTGGCTACAAACATGGAGTTATGTTCGATACCTGCCCAAAAAATTGCGGAGCTGGTTAATCCATGCCTAGCCCACCTAGACTTACTTGTTGTAAACGATTTTGAAATAAACGCGATTGCTGGCACATCCTTAGATTTAAACAACGAAGCGGATGCGTTGAAATGTATTGATGCTGCTCGTATCGTATTAGACAGAGGATCAATAAAACTCATAGTAGTTCATTTTCCTAGTGGCGCTATCGCCGTTACAAAGGATGGAGCGGAATTGCGAGTCCCGTCGGTAGCCATCCCAGACAATGAAATTTTGGGGACTAACGGCGCTGGTGACGCTTTCGCTGCAGGCATTCTCTATGGTCTCCATGAAGATTGGTCTTTAGCAGCAATCATTAATCTGGCACACGCAGCAGCGGCCGCATCGGTGCGTAGCTTGGGAACAACCGATGCGGGCGTTTCCTGGCAAGAATGTCTTAAATTGGCATCAACTTGGGGCTGGAGACTCGAAATTTAAAATTTAAACACATATATGACCTCAAGTAGCTACGTTCTCGTAATGCCTTGATCAACAGTAGTACAGTTTGCAAACTCCTCCACAGGTGCTGTAAAATACCTGGGATAAAGCATCCGATTACACGCATAGCCTAAACCTATACGCTCAATAATCGACGCCACTCAGCGAGAGCAGCAGCACGGTTTAGCTTAAAATCGGTGCGTGAATCGAGATGGTGTTCCTGTAGGCCCACACCCAGCCCCTGTTGCGCCTTTAGCGGACCAGAAGGTGGCCTAGCGAGGGGCTGTATTGCACGTGGGTTGCCTGAGCGCGTTTGCTGACAGATGCAGCGATGCGGGTGCGGCGCGTGTGAGGGGAATAGAATGGACTTGTCTAGTCTTTGCGTGCGTTGAGCGCTGCTTTGCTAGATTTTACCCAGAAGCCGCAAACGCCAAGGTCACTTCCTCGCCTATAATTCCGGCCACCATCACGCAGTCTTCCAGCGAGAACGTCA
>Ga0209712_10002799_pt1 | contig 14324 bp, 14 predicted proteins | sample ArcOceMetagenome_FD_187443 | JGI IMG/M metagenome (GOLD analysis project Ga0209712, IMG submission 187443) | Marine eukaryotic phytoplankton communities from Arctic Ocean - Arctic Ocean - Greenland ARC118M Metagenome (SPAdes) (version 2) | ecosystem: Environmental > Aquatic > Marine > Oceanic...
CCTGTGCCCCCCCTGTGCCCCCCTGTGCCCCCCTCAACACTCTCTATCAGAGAAGAGGAATATTTTTTAATCCCTCTCTAGTATGCCCCTCAATGAAATAATGATAACAACGATATGAAATTAAAGTTCGGAGATTGAAAACATAATCAACCTTCTGTGATAAAGATCAGTCGATAGTAATATGTAATGGCACTGGTCCACCTACACTCTTGACATGAACATTTTACGATTATAAACGACGTCAGCTGTACTTTTTGTTTGGGACAGGGGTAGGGGACAGGGGACAGGAGAACATTACTACACTTGCCAATTCTGATTTGAAGATCGCTGCTATACAGTAAGAAGCTATCCAAATTCCAGAATCCTTTATCAAACTGCATCATGTCTAATAGAACGAGTGGAGGTTGATCAGATCTCTACGTGCAGTTAGAAGTTAGAGAATAAAATATTATGCAGGCTCTAAATTTATGTTCTATATCTTCTTTGAATTGTAATTGGCATCCACTTCGTTTATTGTAATCGACTTCTGCCTCCGTAAAGCTGCCGATGAGGACCAGTTCTGTTCTTCAAACATAGATGCCATATCTTGCGAGGATACAGCGATGATGTCTCGAATAATCGAACAACTCGAGTGAGCAGAATCATGCATTCGTTCATCAATCACTCGGCGACTTGTCGTTTCACCAGCAATTCTGAAAGAAAATGAAGCCATGTAGAGGGAGGCACAGAGTGCTGACCCAGTGTAGAATGCAAAGGACGCATCTAATGGGAAGTGATGGTCATTTTGAGAAGACCAAACAATAATCGGAGTTACAATCAACGCTCCTACCATTTCACCTGTTACTCCTAGCACGTATGATAATCCTCCTTTTTGAACAAAGTCTGCAACCATGTTCAAACACTGGCCAAAAAGGGTCCTCGCGTTGCATCTCAACGAAATCTTTTCAACATAAGCGGATGATGCGATAGAATGAAGCTTCACAGAAGATATCCGTCCAATGACGCTTGCAATAAACATGGCCGCGAAGAACAATGCATTTGTTGTCAATACCAGCATGCTATCAAAGTTGGATATATATGGGATGAAAGGCAACAGAAGAAGCAATACTGCCTCTGTTCCAACTCCGATGCGATATCCTCTCATTGGTGAATTAGCTGGAATACCACCGACACCCTTTGCCATCTTTGACCTCAAAAGCCACATGACAACTATAGACGCTGTGAATAAAGCGAACGCACTTCGTCTAGGTTCATAACCGAGCCCGCCAAGAACTTGTGGGGATAATAGCCACAAAGGCACAATAGTTTCTAACGACCCCTGCGCTGCACACCAAACCCAATGGATAACTGATATCATCACAAAGATTAACTCTTCAGAGAAATACCTAGTATTCTTCCATTTGTGTCCATTGCGTAACGATATGACATGTCGGCAACTCGGTGCTTCATCGCGCACTGAGATGCCAATCCTTGTATGACTATGATCCGTATTTGACGACAAGAGTGGCGAAGTTTGAGCATTGCCAATCTCAACGTCATCGAATTCTCGGTCTTCGTCGAGGTCAAAACTAGCCTGATTAAAATTTTCGGGAATATCAAACGATGTGTTCTCCTGCATAGTATGCTCTACCCCATCAGATGAAGGTCCTCCAAGAAGGTATTCTTCATCGCCATCATCCGTATTATTCATTCCACATTCAACCGCTTTTTCCAATTCTTTCTCAAATGGATGTTCTCCGAGAGTATACGGGCTAGATCCTCCAAACTCTTTTGGAATCTGGTCGTCATCAATATGTTTGCGCATTCCCTCCAATTGATTTGAAGATGATAAGATGTCAGCCTGCGTATTTTCAGGTAAAATTGATTTGATTGTACCGAATACACCCGAAAGCCAAAAAGGACTGTTCACAAGTAGCGCCATGTTTGTTGAAAAAGGATAGTGTTCGGCATTGACCTTTCCCGCTTGTTGTAAGTATCGCAATACATCCCCGCTGAGGACTCCTAGAGAGATCCCAGACACGTCCATAACGACCATGAATCCCCAGTGAGAAACGTTTTGACTCTCTGGCCGTTTGTCCAGCATCTCGCGAATCTCCGGAAGAGAGCAGAGCGAGTTTGATAAAAACTCCATAAAGTATCTATAGTGATGCAACATATCGTCAACAGTTAATAATCCCTCTGAGAAGTAATTCTTGAGAGTCATTGCTCCTGGCTTTTCGTATACAATTGGATAGCCAAGCTTCGAATACCCATGGACATAATGAGGATAAGCATCTTTGATCCGTGGGAATCGTGGATGAGGAGAGGAATGGATCTTCCACACTTTTTTTTCAATCCTCCACCTTTTGGTGGCTTCCCACTTCTCGCTCGCCTTTGACTTGTGCATTAGTTTCCACGCAGGAGGTAAATGTGCCACGCAGAGTTCAGCTTGGACTGGCGAAGGAGATCCATCATCGTAGACACATTTTCCATTTTCATATTTAGCCACAGAGAATGAATAATCGTTCCCATCCAAATTTGCGGATACGAACGCAGGCGAATTCGAACCTAATTCTTCGTCCAAATCCCATGTTATACTCCCATTAGTGCATTGGGATTCGCAGTCGAAAAAGACATCATTAGATGTGTTTGAACCTAGACGAACCCGAGTGGCTGAATCTAGACGAGGTCGAGTGGTGCTATTGCAAGAGCCAAGCCTGCTTCTACCAGTAGTGCGAGATCCTAGCCTCGCCCTATTTCCATTAGAACCAAGATGTTTTCTCCTCTTTACCGCCGATGTCCCATGAGAACTTTCCACAAAGGGATCTTCCTTTCTCATTAATATTTGGCCAATGTCATTCTCATTTTCGGGTTGGGAGTATGTGTAATCTACCGCGACGATGAATTTACCACAAATGCAATTCAAAAGCAAATCGGTCAATTGCACAATTGCCACAAAAGTAACCGGACCAATTAACCATGACAATGTAAGCCGGCCGCCTCCCATGAGCAGAGTGAATACTTCCGAATGACAAAGCGGATAGTAGAGAACTCCGCTTGTTAACATAGAGATGGCAAATCCTATCAACCAAATTTTTGCAGTTCCCGTCTCGACAATATGCTCCAAACTGTTCTCATCGAATTGTTTGTTTCCTGAAGCAACCCTCAAAAGGAGACCGACCAAGATACCCATACCAAATCTCATAAAGTACAAAGAGACTACATCTCTCAGTCCTGCACCAAAGCAAAATAAATGAATGGCAAAAACAACCCCCACTGTCCTTGAAAATGCCTTACTCTGCGAGTTTCTGTAATATTTCTGCACCCGGTCGGAATGTGCACCAATGGCGGTACCGACAGCCCGTCCTGCCATATAGATTGCCATCATACCAGCCGTTGCCCACATGACCGAATGCCACTTAGATTCTGGAAAGGGTACATTGATGTTTTCCTCATGGTGCAGCATTAGATGCCCCAGGAGAAGAGGAATAAATGGTAACATCGTTGCTCGACTTGCACCGTCGACAAAAAGAGCTACGCGAAGCATTTTCTATGCGTTGTTTCACGTTATGCCTACGTGTGTGTTATGTTTGGTGTTTTAGAGATTTCCGGCGAGTGCTTAGTGCTTAGCTGTGCTGCTCAGAAAGAAACAATATCTATGATTAGTATGAAAGTGATAAGCCATGCATCAAGGAGCAGAAGCCTAAATTCAGAAGCCTAAAATCAGAAGCCCAAAGCGAAATAGTGCTATGTTTAGTTAACATGCACCAAACGATTCGATTCATGGTTCGTTGTAACTCAAACACGCAATCCAATTGTAAACCTTCTGAAGTCTAAAGTGCTATTTGAGATGTAAGATGAATCAGAGAAGGGCGCTCCCAAGTACTTACACACTAATTTGTTAATACACAAAATGGATGGCCTGAAACCTCAAACGATGTTATTGTCTTGTTGCGTTCGTTTGTGTCTTCCAGGTCTTGTGTCCTCCCTCACTCAGTCTTGTTGTGAACGCCGTCGTCGGGTTGTCTTTGAATTTTGGTCGTTGCATTTTTCACTTTTCACCAACAAGACGAAGAGAAGAGGCTTATTAAAAAAGGTCTATTGAATTCGCTAAATAAAAAACAACAATTTCAATTCGATCGATCGATGGTCGGTGGTGGTGGTGGGGGCTGGCTGCTGTACCGGTACTACTATTCCTAGGCTATTCATATAAGACTAAGATAGCTGTAGACTTGGTAGACTGGTAAATTTTCAATTCACTTCTGCTCGCTGACACCTCCTATCATGACATTTAAACGACGGTTGAATTTCATATTCAATAAATCAATAAATACCAGGTACAGTACTAGTAGTAGTTTCAATAGCTGTCTACAATAGACTCTGCCAACAGCCATCCCATCGAACTAAAATTCGTTAGACCGCGGAATAAATCATCCCACTAATATACGCCCTCACTTCTTCTTTTTATCAAAAAGATGGAAGACTTTTTACCAAGCTTGCCAGAACAAACTGGAGGACTGCCTCCAGTAAATGAACTTCACGCTCTCTCACTCGCAAATCATCTCGTGACTCTTTACACCACAAAATCCATCACTGATATTAGTGTGAAATGTGGAGATGAAACCTTCGACCTTCATTCTCCTGTGCTTTCGCACGGTAGTGGCTATTTTCGTCGCGTGTTTGCAGATGACCAAGCAGAGATCACACTTGAATTCACTCCTAGTATTGAATCGTCCACCTTTCAAATTATTGTAGACAGTCTATACACCGGCATCGTGTCAGGCATGACAGAGGAAAACGTCACATCTATTCTGGAAGCAAGTTTTCACATGGAAATCAAACACGCAACCGACGCTTGCGTAGAGTTCATGCATAAGCACATGGATCTTGAAAACTGCTTGGAGTACTGGTTGTCTGCAAGAGTATGCAAGACTTTGAAAGTGCAAGATTCATGTATTGAATTGATTGGGAGGCATCTAGATGCAGTTTCTCAATCACCAGAATTTTTAAACTTGCAATCCAATACTGTCATTGATATTTTTAGTGACGACAAACTTCAGGTAGCATCAGAGGTACAGGTTTACGAAGCTGCCATGTCTTGGATAAAGTATGAGCCCGAAAGTCGCGAGCGGGAGTTGAGCCATATTCTTGATGTAATCCGATTGCCTTTGTTGCCAAAGAAGTATCTTATCAACACTGTTGGAAAGGAAGCTATGATTGAAGAAAACCCAGAAGCAGTGAAGAAATATTCCAGGGCGTTGGCGAGCCAACTTGGTGGAGAATCGAAACGCGTCAAGGCCAGGCACAACGTAGTGAACGGAATGAGAGGAGGATACGAAAAAGTTTCACAAAGTATCCGTGTGAGCATGATGCCCAAACCCAAAATTTCTAGTCCTGCCCTGGATGCTTCGCAGATTGTTGCATTGCTAAAGATGAAGATGGCATGCCACAGCATGATTTTTTCGAAGATGCCAGGTCTAGTATTGCAGAGGGTGCCCAAAATTTTGGTGCAGGTGCCCAGAATGGAGCGCAAAAGTTAGGAGCAAGCGTGCAAGTAGCAATATCAGGTCTTGGTTCTTCCATGAAAAAGTTGGGAAAGTCCATCACCAATCCAGAAACATACAATAACCTTGAGAAGCGACATGTTGGAGGATATTGGTTGGATGTTTCTGAAGGGGAAAATGGAGATGAAGCTGGTGTGCAGGAGCAAGAAGAAAATGATGGATCTTTGCAACTTGATGATGACAGTAATACGCTCCAACAATCGTTCTCTGTCGGAGAACCATTGGACAATGTGCCCGAAGTAAATGAAGAAGATCTGAGCGAGGCAAACTCTTTTGACATGGATGGATTAAGTATAGAACACCCAGAGATCCTGAAGACTGGGGACGACGACGATGATACTAAAGATCAGCAAGCTGGCAATGAGGAGTCTCGGGTTATTGGAGAAGACTTTCTTGATCTTCTCGACAACCCCCAGACGGAGGGAGATCTTATTGATCTTCTCGATGACAAGGAAGTCACTTCACCTCAAAAAGAAAACGGAGAAGATAAGGAGAGTGATGAAGAGAGGGACGAAAACGGAAACATATTCTTTGATGTTTAAAATTCACCAAAAGCCGTTAATGTTTGTGTGCGGGGATGCACATCAGTTCGAAGTTGATGCAGATCACACGTTTGTAGATATGCAAGATAATGTTTTATTAATTTAAAATTGCAACGTCTATGCAACTTATCAGCTGTATTGTACTATGTAATACTCATTCTGTCAATTTATTTTGGAGCGACAATGGTAAATTAGAGATATTCACAAACATGTATTTCTCTATTTACAAAATGTATCGCATATTCGACGACATCTATTGCGCCTCTTGTCGTGGCTGATTGGAGAATAGATTTGAGGGCGGAGAGACGCCCCTGCTGCTTCTGCACAAGTTTGCATATCAAACAGCGTATTCCATTCGATTCCGTATCCCTCGCCCATTTGAGGATAGGAAGATGCCCCTTTCCAGCAGCAACAACACGCATCCTCCAACCCCCATAGGCGATTATTTGCTCTCGCCCATTGGAGCATTTTGAGATTTCCGTGCTGAGCTGCAATTTTCAATGTATACAAGAATGGTTCTCTCCATATTCACACCTTTTGAACCATTCCTTGAGGATATCTGAAAAACCGTGATCTATGAATAAAAGCTGTTTCTGACCACTGCCTTCGTCTTGAATGCATAGTTCGATACGTTGATTGGCGATACGACATTCTCGACAGTTGTAACATTCACGTCGCTCTCTTTACTCATATCGAGGTATTCGCGGCGGAATAAGCGGGAAGTATCTGTGGTTTCCGGTGCCAAGGAAGCTAAAACAGTAACGTCGGATTGCCGTGGGGACATCATTTTTAATAGTAATAGTGTTTCGGTAGGCATCATCGGTTGCGTCTTGTTCAATAAGAAGGTTATTCAAGGAGGCATGGTTATTGCGTTTGGTGAAATAGAGTTATAAAGTAAACATCCTACACTTGGACGGAACGAGAAAGAACACAATGATGAATGGGAACGAAATTCAAAATGGTGGAACGCAGATGTAGAGAACCACGACTGACATATTTCAATTTAGGGGTTTTGATCCCCTGCAGGAAGATGGCCTTCCTCGTTTTAGATATTACTTCTGCCATTATACGTGCTGAGAGGTTTATTGTTCAATGCTTCTTTCTATTCAGTTCACTAGTGTTACAATAATTGAACTTCCACGAAAGCTACAGTATGATACCTACTACGAGCTACGAGTCTATCATCATCAATCTGACATCTGACATCATTTGCTTTGCTGGGGTGGGGAAATTCAACATTTAAAACCCCTAGCGCTTCATCTTCTGATAGATTTCTTGCTGTCTGTAGCTTCTTGTGAGCAAAAAAACATGCGTACCCAAGCATGATGATACGGACCAGTGACCAGTAACACCTTGTGGTACATACTACTGGTACAACACACTACCGGTACTCAATTCAAGATCCCTCATGTTTATATTATACTTGATAATTTGCACCATATCTGTGTGCCAATCATTCCAACTTTCTCTGCCGTTGGATCCAATTGGTCGTTCACATGTAAAAACCTACTTACATAGTGAAGCTCCAAACGAAAGCAAGAAGAAAAAGAAGAAAGGGCGGCCTCGTGTAACTCCACGGAGGGAAAGGCCGAGAATACCAGTTCTTCAGTACCATGATGATTGGGTATGTGTCAATAAACCTGCAGGACTAACTGTCCACCGTACAGCAAATACGTCGAGACGCCAGTTAATACTATCGACACTTCTCAAGCGGCAACTCGCCCGTAAAGTCTTTCCTGTGCATAGGCTCGATCATCGGACATCAGGAGCAATTTTATTTTCCTTTGACTCTGAAACTTGTGCATTATTACAGAAGGCACTGACAAACGACGGCACCGAACAAAATCATGCAATTACTCGCGAAAAGAATTATATTGCACTTGTTCGTGGAGATTGGAAACGTAAATTTGCAGAAGATGAGGTAGTGACCGTTGATAAGCCTTTGAATGTGACAGGAATAATGAAAGATGCAACAACCGAGTTTCGACTTCTTGCTTCAAGCCCTGGTGACGAGGATGAGGGACCTTACTCCCCAGCAGCTTGTTCATTGGTTCTATGCACGCCGAAAACAGGCAGAACGCATCAGATTAGAAGGCATGCGTTTGCTATTGGATTATCAATAATTGGAGATACACAGCATGGTGATTCAAAAATCAATAGATGGTGGAGAGAGAACAGAGAGTTAGATCGATTATTTCTGCACTGCCTTTCTCTCTCTCTGCCGCCTCTGTCTACTTTCGACGAGACAAAAAGCAAAGAAAATGTCAAGTGCGTAGCTCCTCTTCCGACCGAGCTAGTCCAAGTTTTGGAACGAGAAGACATGGCAGATTTGTGGAAGGTTGCGAAGGAGAAAGACCCAAGATTGCTTCTAGAAGTATTTGATAATCGAGGAGGATCGTATGGAAGAAACTTTCGTACATAATTTTGTCATTCTAAATACGAATGGAAGAAACTTTTGTAAAGTCCATACGCACTAAACTACTAATTCATACATAATTTTGTCATTCTACAGCAGATCAATATTCAATATTAACATGATGTTGCACTAGAGTTGCAGTTTTCTCTGTGATCAATTGTCATGCATCAATGAACTCAACTCAAGTGAAGACAAAGTTTTATTGAACATTCAAGACAACTTCAAACTTACTGAGGACTCAACTTCAAACTCCTATTTTAATAAAAAGACAACTTCAAACAAAAATTTGGAAAAAATACAGATGAACGAAGAGGTAAAATAATGGTAAACGCCCCTTGTTGCCTTTCAAACGGTTAAAAGTTTTAAATGGAGATTGAAGTGGGGGGGCGCGTGCACAAGGAAAGAAGATTGTGGAGGTAAATGACCCGTGGAGATGACTGGAACTTCTTCTTTTGTGTTGAAGATGACGTAGGATGACAACACTTGGAAACTTCTTTCAGAAATACTATGGAATTCTCTTCTTTTGTGCGTACCAATAGAAGATGACGTATAAAGATGACGTAGGATGACTGGAACTTCTTCCGGTAATATAAATTCTCTTCTTCTCTGTCTGCTGCTGTATAATATTCTATCATGTCTACCAAATAGGCTTTAAGCAGCCTATCGCTGTATAGGGACAGAATTAACTCTCCTCATCTATCGACTATACTCATAACATCTAAGTAGAAACTTTATATTTGTTCTTGATTACTTTAAACAGTGAAAGTTAGTATAATCTAATAAATGATTTCACCAACACCTATCTGTTTATTCATCAAATGGCTTATCCGGACATTCGGACTATTTATCAGCATAGCGACTACAAACAATGCCTCTCTATGACCAAGCTATGACGCACCCAGATTTGACATATTGAGTTGGCTGATAAAATTACATTTCGCCTTCAGCAAAAGAAACATTCAATATATCGCCGCCACCGTAAACTAATTAAAATAAAACCATATATGAAAGACAATGGTCATAGAGAACGGTTCTTATAGCGGTGCGTCTTAAAGAGAGGCATTGTTTGTACTAACTATCGTATTAGATACTAATACAAGCAAAAACAAAACTTCAAAATGATATTCAGGAAACGGTACAAATAACAAACGGCCTATCAACTGAGAAAATTTCGTTTCGTCCATAGAATTCCCAGTGTTAAGTTGAACTTGCACGGAGGGCCTCCTCTTGAGAAAACTTCCCTTCCTTTTTTAAGCTTCCTTCGTACAATTTTAGTATGTTTAATTATAGAGTTAGTAATTGATTTCTGCTTTCCGATCGAAACAAGAAGTTTAAAAAAGGCGTTTTACATACGTAGTTTCTAAGTTGAAGCAAAGGTTGAAGCAAAGGTTGCTTTTTTTTCGGCAAGTTGAGTTAGGACAGGAATATCATGATGGCATAAAACGTAATAGTTGAAAATCAACATACAGGTACAATCTACAACTAAAACATGCATCTAAATACGTTTGCGCAGCTACTGTCTTCGGCTATGTCCAACGGCGTCGAACAAAAGCTCTCTGCTGGGTCCGAAAGCCTGAAGCTATCACACCTCTTCAGTGAGTCCGCAGCTCAAATGGAGAACAGATGGGATGGCAGTATTACAGGTCCCTGCTCTGTTCCCTGTTTCCAATTGAAAGGACACCTTTCAGGAAGCAATCAAGTCCAAAATAACAACATATCTTTGCTCGATGTGGCAGCACTAAACCTCAGCACGCCCATCTATACCAACATCTCCAACATTGACTCTGTGCCATCCCAGATTCTGGCTAACGTCACAGCAAGTATGAAGCAGTTGCTGACTTCTCGCTTACGCGCTTCCATGATTGCTCTGATCAAACAGACCACCAAGCTAGGAGATTACAAAGAGGCCGACGTTCTTCGAAGGCTCCTTCTCTCTAAGAAGTCTATCGACATCGTTACAGTTGTTACCTCATTCACCGTAATCAACGATGAGTCTGGTGTCACTGGATGCCTAACGAAGCCTATTATTCTAGACGCAATAATAGACATTAGCATGCTCGGAAAGATGAATACCGTGACACTGCAAGTTCCCGGAACAGTCAATGCAGTTATCAGCCCCTCTGAGTTTCTCTTTGATTCAGTACATGTTACATTCGATACCGTATGTTTCCTCAAGACGATGATGGAGGAGGTCCGCCTTCTGATCAAGAAGACCTTGAAGAGGGCTGCTAAGATCACCGCTGCCTACTCTCAGATGAAGCTCAAAAGATCTCGTGTGCAGTTCGAAGAAGAGCGTCGGCCTGAGGAGGTCCGGAAAGAATCCAAACCAGCAGCACAATCTTCGACCGAACAAGACCTCTCCTCTTATCCTGAACATTTTCGGGAGACAGTCAGACAGTTTCTCCCCACGGAGGAAACTGTTATTGAAGCCAATATTGAAGGTTTTCCTCCTCAGCTTGCAAGAACTCTGAAACTACTAGCAAAGGGTGGTGGAGACGAAGAAGAATATAGCTCAGGAAACGAAAATGATAAAGCCCACAACGATGTTGACTTTTCTCGGTTCGCAAACGATGGAGTAAGTGAAGGCTGTTCTTCGTGGATGAACGGGCCATCCAGAGATTCTGCGCGGTCTTTCTCGTCATTGAATAATTTCAGCAATCCTAGACCTCTCAAGAAAAGAAGAACGAAAGTCAGCTTCTCCTTACCACACGGACACTGAACTCCCCGTTTTCCCTTTCTGTACGACTAGTGTTTTGTTTATTAACAAATAATTTTTGAATGTATGAATATTAATTGAATGTTCACAAACCATATGTAGTTTGAAGTTAGTTTCATGGCAAAATGTGGCAATTTCACGTTGAAGTTATGATAATCTTATTGTAAATCATCAACAGCAAGATTGAAGTGTAAGTGATATGGTGGTAAAAGTCCTTTCACAACAGAAACGGTGATTGTTTGAAACTACACTCCCCAGTTTCGTTTAAACTACACCTCCCCAGCAGTTTCATTTCTTCCTGCTCCCAAGATCTCTTTTACTAATGTTTTTTTGCGCTCTCCATCCTCAACCATTCGATCAATTCTTTTCGCCACATCTGTGTTACTAGCTAGCACATCCTTGGCAATCGTTTCTGCGTTCAATTCGTGGCTTCGTGTATCCTCATAATAATTTGAATCATCACTTTCGCCCTCCGAGTTGTTGCTCTTGTTCTTCTTATTGAGGAATCCAAGGACTGCGTGATCTTTATCATCATCATTGCTTTCGTCATAATATCCTACAAGTCTCTCCACCTTAACAGTACGGATACGTTTTGGATCGGCTTCAGTAATTTCAAAATTCCAGCCTCTGCTAACCACAAAGTCTCCTTTTTTTGGAATCTCGCCTGCGCACATGCAGAGGAAACCGCTGAGAGTACCAAACTCTTTGAGAGTGACTTCTTCGTCTAGGTTGAGCTCAAGAATAGCGTCGCAATCTTCCAAATCCGCATCTCCGCGAACAATGAATGAACCGTCTTCTTGCATTGTAATGGAATCTTCCGAAAACTCAAAGTCCCCTTCGTCATCTTCATCATAAATTTCACCAACTACTTCCTCGACAATATCTTCGAGAGACACCAAACCTTCAGTTCCTCCATATTCATCAACAACAATGGCCATATGAATTCTTCGCTTTCTCATCTCTTGAAGCACAGACCAACCATTGGCAGTGTCAGGAACGAAATAGCATTCATCAATTAGATCTGCATCTTGGAGGGAAGTTTCCATACGAGAAGCCATCTGAGCACCGGTGAAAGCTCTTACATAACCCCTTTTAGACTCTCCATTTATCGATCTCAGCGCGTAAGAAGCAACCAAAGCATCACCCTCTCCTTCCTTTATGTCGTTGTTAGCTTTACTAGGTTCATCAGATTCGCTGGATTCGTCTACCAAGACGCCTTGTACAAAAAAGTCCAAGACGCTCTTGGCCAAAACGATTCCTACAATGTTGTCAATTTCTCCATCGTATACTGGAATTCGACTGTATCCACTTTCTCTTACTGTGGCCAAGACACTTGCAACACTCGCTTCTTTCGGTACAGCCAAGATATCTGTTGAAGGGATGAAGGTCAGGCGTTAATTTCCTTTAATCAATTCAACAAGATCACATGAATGGTAAAACTTACCCACACGAGGTCTCATGATTTCCTTCACCCTCTGAGTCTGTAAATTCAAAACTCCCTTAATCATCTCTCCTTCGGAATGATCAATAGTTCCACTATCTCTCGCTCCCATGACAATCAACCTCAATTCCGAATCTGACACACCAGCGTCACCACCCTTACCACCCAACCCCAAAAGTAACAATACCTGCTTTGATAGCCACGACAGAGCGATTCCAAGGGGGCTGACTACTATGGAAAGCTTATTAATGGGTGGTACCATGATCCTGGCGACCTTTTCTGCATTAGTAACACCAATGGATTTTGGTAAAAGTTCGACAAAAAAGAGAGTGATTGCTGTAAGTGCGACAGCTCCCCATCTTTCACCTCTGGCACCAAAAACTGATGCAGCAAGATGGGAGAAGATTGTGGTTGCTGCGAATACCAGATGGATGGAGTTAGAAGATGAGCTGGTGATAATATTCATTGGCTGATATTCTGCATCAGCTGATTCACATATAATTCCCGATTAAAATTGAAACTCACCGTAAATACTAGATGCAGTACTAGTAACAAGAATAGTGGTCAAGACTCTTGTAATATCCTCGTTGAGAATCTTGAATACTCCCCTACCCTTCAAATTCTGCTTCTCTTCCTCCTCTGCAAACTCTCTGACTTTCCAGGGATACAGTGTTGTAATTGCAATCTCAGCCGCGTGGAGTAATGCCAAACAAGTAAAAAGGAACAAGAATAGTGACACGGATGAGATAATTTCTTCTCTCTTCATGGGTGCGACAGGACCTTTGGGCCCACCTCCTGCCATCATAGCGAACGCTGATGGTGGCGATTTTATGAGTGTTGTGACGAGGAGTACAATTGGGAGGAATTTGCGCAATGGAAGTGATGTTCTGAGAGAGTTTGAAGTTGATGCGGTCTTATTCCTAATTTTGTTCCATAGCCTTTTACGGATAGAAGGACTATTGCATGTTTTGGATGCAGCATGTGAATTTGATTCATTTCTTCTCAGCTATTGTGGTAAAGGTAGGCAAATAGTGACGATGAAAAATGAATAAGATGAATTCGATTCCTCGCAAAGATTTCCCGTCGAATAACAAATTCAAAATAACAAGTTCAAGTTCAAAGTGCACCAGTGATATTATAAGAAGGAACATTTTGACGTCATTCATTCAGACCTCAAAAGAACTCACTCTAGCTGGAATCTGCATTCTCCTGGGACTTGGCAATGAAACCATTTCCAACTTCTGTGCGTTACCAGCAAGCCTTGATGGATTTACATTTCTGATGTTGAGCGATGAGGGAACCGACAATCCATTGGCAACCTCGTACTTGCTACAAAGAGCAAATACAGCAATCGCTGCAAGTGCACGATTCTTTGTAAGCATTATTTTCAGATTTGCAGACCTTGGTTCCTATGGTTTACAAGTTGGTAGTGATCAATGAAGGGCTTTCTTCTTGTGTAGGCTTCAGAGTTCACGGAATGTTGATTGGTTGATTGGTGTTCGTGGTGATGATGTTGGATAATACTTTTGATACACTTTTGATGCGATCAGACTGCATAAGTTTCTTATTAATGTACGGATTGTATATCTATCCCCATCACCAGAAAGGGGGTGGTATTTATGAATTGTTCGTCACTATGTACCTTACCTACCGGCGGGTGGACCGG
>Ga0209712_10002800_pt1 | contig 14318 bp, 13 predicted proteins | sample ArcOceMetagenome_FD_187443 | JGI IMG/M metagenome (GOLD analysis project Ga0209712, IMG submission 187443) | Marine eukaryotic phytoplankton communities from Arctic Ocean - Arctic Ocean - Greenland ARC118M Metagenome (SPAdes) (version 2) | ecosystem: Environmental > Aquatic > Marine > Oceanic...
GTAAACTTGATAAACATCATTACTGTAGTACATCATGAATGAATCAACCAATCCCCCCTTTCTTTTCATGCCATGGCTGGCATGGCATGGCATGCCTTGCATAAACTGAAACACTCTTTCTAAGAATACTGGTTTGTAGGCATGCCAGCCATGCTGGCGTCATTTGGATCGTCATCTCTAGTGGGGCGTTTCTTCCCATTTGCTTTCCAGCCTTCATTACTTCATCAACAAGAAGCAATTGATTCGCCAAACAAACAGTAGCAAGGTAGAGGCACTGTCTCTTGACACGAACATTATCCCAAATACCCTCATTCGCAGGAATCATGACTTCCCCCGATGAAACATCCAAACCAACTGCAAGATCAGTTGCCTCACGTTCATCCGAGAGTTTGAGTATGGTATCTTGCACATCAAAACCTGAATTCTCAGCTAGAACCCTCCCGACATGATACATAGTGCCAGCTCTGGCCGTGCAATGCAAGGGCGATTGAAAAAAAGGTGTCCATGCACGTGGTCCATGTCAGAAGAAGTTTATTGACGGTTGCGAGGAATCTGCAGCCACCAGAATTAAAAATGAGGCAAGAACACGCTGATGATGATTCACTTGCTAAAGTGACCCTCACGGCGCACGTGATACCTCCTTTGCAAAAATACTTTCATTGGACCGGAAAATTGTAAACAATAAACAACAACCATTTAGACCTATTTGTTACTACGCTGGGTACCTCGTTCCACGTAAAATGAACAACCGTGGCGGGCTTCCTTCTTCCCAGAGAAAAAATACAAGAGCGCCAAGAAGAAGAAGAAAGCAATGAAAATTCAAATTTGAAAGCGCGGTTATGTCTCCTACGGTACAGTCAGTTCGTACCGTACCACTCACTTTCTCACTCTCCTCAGCAGAACAGGTAACTAACGTAAAGTAGTCGATTCCATATTCCATTACCAGCTATTAGCTACCATCCTACCATCCTACCATACCGCACTATTCTACTAAGTAACTATTGAAGAAAATGGGAAACAGCGAAAGTGTTTTCCTGTCTTCTTTGCCATCGTTTGCTGCTGACAGCGAGGAAGGTGACACAAGTACTAGTAACAAGGACGACAGCACCAACGAGGAAAAGATAAACAGCACTGCATTTGCGAGCAGGACGAAGGACACCAGCACCAACGAACCGCATGCACTTATTCAAGATGACGTTAGTGGTGGTGACTATGGGAACTACGTTTCATCAGAAGAGGGCTTCGACGAGAATATTGATATGCGTGAGGACGCTTACTCAGAAAATTTTCAAGACAACATCAACATAACTGCTGTAATCAGCAATGGTGCTGACGGCACCACAGGCACGATCCTACCCCGTACTACTAGTAATAGAATTAGCGAATGCAAGCTAAATGATATCAACGACAGCACCAAAAATCAATGGCAAACTAAAGATAAAGATCCATACGATTGTGATGAAACCGAAGAAAAGGATGTTTTCTGTAATACCAAGGGACTTGGAACACGGAGTCAGAGCAGATTTCCGCTGCCGTTTCAATCATGCAATGCATTACTGGAGCAAGGATACTCTGCGTCTATTGACGAAGATGGAGAATTAGATTTTGACGAAACATATCATAGCGAAGGTGACCTCTTGGGTACACATACACGCGTAGGGAATCGCAAGAGGCGGAGGAGGCGGCAAGATGAAAAGACAATGCTATCAAAGCACTTTGGATCATACAACTTGTCTCCTCTATCGTTTTCTACAGATCCAACGTATACAGATGAGGAGTTGTTGATGACAAACGGTAACGACCCCACTTTTGACAGTGACCTGAGACCAAAAGTAGTCCAAGATGGTATAAGAACGACTGTTCTTTGTAGATCTTTTCATGTTGTAACGACAGCTGCATTGCCTTGGATGACAGGGACTGCAGTCAACCCATTGTTGCGAGCTGCGTATTTGAATCAAATGAACAGACACGCAGTTCAGAAAGCAATTGGTGAAACCAGCACACAATTTGTTTTCCAAACAATGGGAAAAGTGACTTTGGTAATACCTTGGCTCTTTGACATGAACGATCAGAGTGAAGTATACGGCACAACGAGATTCGCAAACAAAAAAGATCAGGAAAGGCACATTAGGGATTGGCTCCGTAAATCAGCTAAACTACCCCTAGAAGCTGATTTAGAGACTGGTGGTATCCACATCTCGTGAGTTAACAATTTGTTCTTGACTGTTTTGTTTGTTCTCATTGACAGGTGAATGCACACTCACTCTCACACCTCACACATGCTTGTTGTCCCAACATTAGATTTTATGATGCTAGGTACCTTTCAGAATTCAAGTCTGTGCTCCCATTAAAAAGTTTTTGCGATGAATTCCAAGGGGAATTTTGTGATGTGTGTATACTAGATGAGCCAGAACATTTGAATGTCGCCTTTTCCGACCCCAAACCCTTTTCATCTTTATTCTCTCATGTTGTTGGTATAATGCACACGAACTATGATGCATACCTCAAGGGATCAGTCACTGGAATAGTTATTGCACCTCTAGCATTTGTGATGATAAACCTCACAACTAGATTTCACTGTCATAAGATTGTCAAACTGAGTGATACCCTTCAGATATTTGCGAAAGAGAAGGAATGCGTCGTGAATGTCCATGGCATTCGTCAAGACTTTCTCGACGAGGGCAAAAGGAGGGCACTTGATTCCATCAAAAGAAAGGATGTTGCACAATCACAATCGCATTCACCATCAGACTCAAATGGAAAGATATACTTTTGCGGGAAACTGTTATGGGCAAAGGGATTGGATGCAATGATAGAATTGGAAAACGCATTCAAGAGAATCACCGGGACATACTTCCAATTGGATATTGTTGGGTCTGGGCCCGAGGAAGAAGAAATCCGTCGAGCTTTTCACGGGAGAAGCAGTAATAATAGCAATAGCAGTACGGGTAGATTGCGGTCTTTATCAGACGACGATGATGGTATGATGATGGCGAAGTCTTCATCTGTGAAAGACAAGATGGATCAATTTATTCATACAATGCCAAGATCCCGCTTTGAATTCAGAAAGGATTGTATTCCATCTAATTTCTTGGGAAGGATGGACCACGCGACAATGCGAGGAGATTATAAAATCTTTGTGAATCCCTCGGTAACTGAGGTCTTGTGTACAACTACAGCTGAGGTAAGGATACTCTATTGCGAATGCGTGAAGTCCCAATGTTTTCAAAAAGCACGTGTGGAAGATGCACTCACAATAATCATCGTTCCAATCCTTATTATTTAAACACACCAGGCACTTGCAATGGGAAAGTTTGTCATCATCCCATTTCATCCGAGCAATACATTCTTTGAGAAATTTCCTAACTGTTTAATGTACGAATCCAAGCCACGCTTTGTGTCTCAATTGCAATATGCCATTGACCACAACCCAACGCCACTTTCGGAAGAGCATTCCTTCACCCTGACATGGGAGGCAGCCACTCATAGATTGGTCGATGCTTCCATTGTCACACAGCGAGAAGCAAAGCGTAGAGAACGCGTTGATCAAACTAAGGCAGATTCCAAAGCAGCCGAATACCTCAAGAGTGGAATATTTGAAACCTTTCGTAATTACGTGAGAAAACCGATGTATGAGGTACAATGAGGAGGACAGTTTACAGGCAGTGGGCACGGCAGCTGCAACCTCCATTGATTTAGATGTAATGTACCAGTAGCATTCAACAACTTGATACTGTGTTAAAAAAATTGTTTGTCTTGTTATGTTGTGTCTGTACCTTCAAGCAAAATAGGCAACCTCTCCACCACCAAGCTCTATCCGTGGAACCATGGTGGTTGACGACTACGACCGATCTCGCTGCGAGGACCTATGCGGCGATGTCACCTTCCGTCATGTCAACTACAATGATATTGTCCCTCACTTGCCACCTTTGATTTTTGGTTGTGGTAGCTTTGTCCATGTCGGTGCCGAGTACAGGTAGTAGTAGTAATAGAACTCGCGGTGGACAAACCGTTGGTATTTCTTTGATGGGTTGACTATGTAGGACTTAGATCGAAACGGATGGATTGAGATGGAACGTTGAATCAGCACAATATAGTTGCCAACCTGATATTCTTCAAGAACCAAAGCAGTCACTAAACATAGATTTGAAAATAGCACAGTGCACCAAGGAACATGCCCGATTTTTGGTACTAACATTGGAACTATTCCACGAGACAAAGCCTCTTACGCAGCACATTCCACCGAAACAAGACAGAGCACCTGCCAATATCATTGGATACAGCCCTGTGAAGTGACTCGTTTTATTTATAAAACAACCGCCTTCACTATCGTCACAAAATTGCATTGTAGAAAAACAGCGTTTATATTTTAAATTACAATTGCCGAGCTCAAAAATAAGCGAAGCCCTTCCCCTTTCACTTGAATCTTTATTTCGTATTGACCCTTCAAATTCTCCGAAGGAGGGAAGTAATAGCCACCTTCGTTCTCAAGTAGATAACAGCGCTTTTGCGTGTCATCGATGGAGATTCCATGTACAACATGCACATCATTCACAATGATACTACCAGCAGTATTTGTTGCATTCATTACATCCACTAAGTCCACCATATTAGCAGGAGGAAGTATGCGACCATCTAAAAATTCTTGTTGGCATAAAATGATAAGTCCAACCCTATCCTTCCAATCGTCTCCGACACTGTACATTTCATTCTCCGCATTATTGGGGACAATCATTGACATCCATTTATCTTCATTCCGAATCATGAATGCATCCTTTGAATCAATATGGGCATATTCGCATCGATTTCGTGTGTTATTTGCGTACGTAAGCCACGGCAGAGTTGAGTTATCGTCTGGACTGGGACCTGGTGCATCATCTCTTTCGTATGCGCCTTCGTCGTTGTATGTAGTCTTTCCTGAGAACAAATAGGAAACTTCAATATTTGAATTGGTGATGAGGCCATCAAAACGAGCCTGGGTGGGAAGGTTGGAAATGTGGCAGAGGGCATTGGAGCGGTGCAAATGACGATACGTTTCTTCATCTAGATTTTCTTTCCATTGCTTAAAATTATTTGGAGGAAGCGAGGATTGGAATGCATCACGATCCTTAGCTTCAAGTGAATTTAAATATTCCAAATACTCAATGGTGAACGAGGGGGGAGGAGGAGGACTTTCATCATTGCCATTGTCGACATTTCCACGATTGTCCTCGGACGCGAGTATTTTCTCCTTGTAAATCTTCTCTGCGACAGAACAAGTATTGCATTTCATGGGACACTTTTCTGTAAACTTTTTAATGCTGCAATCTACCAAATCAGTACACTTCATCTTCTTTCCATTGTAGAATGGAACCGCGAACTTCTTGCTGTAATCCAAGCATACAAAGTCATTGTCAGCATTGTTGTCGTCGTTGGTATTCATTGTCTGATCAAACTCATCCAATACGTCCAGTAAAGTCTCGATGAAAAAAACTGTGAGGAGATGCCCCTGTAGCATATGCGTCTTGAAGCCTGAATGCCATGGCACTTGCCCTGGGTAATCTTCATTTGGACATGCAATTGAAGTATTCCACTTGTTTTCTTTGCAAAGTTCACTCTCAGCACCACATCGAAAGTAACGAACGCCGTCGGGTAGCTTCACGAATTCCGATCCTTCCAACTCATCTGAATTAGGGAACGAACTCGTATCGGGGATCGTTAGGAATCTGCCCATACCAGCTTCTTCGAGGTAGGAGGCATCAAGTGCTTTATGCTTTGGATCGAACGAGAATAGTATGGGATGCCCAGGATGAACTCCAGCTCTCTGAGCGTAAAGTTCGTAATACCACGTATTTCGTCCATCCGTTAAACCAAAATCCCATACCAAGCTATCCAGCTCATTGCCAAATATAGCATTCAAGCACAACGCATACTCTGGTGCAGAATACATCGCACTGATTGCATAGTTCTTTGCATAGAAATCGATATCCAGAGACTCAAATATCGGCTTTATATTCTTTTCTAGGACTGCTCCATAATTCTGCGAGAATAGGTTTCCGTGCGCGCTCGCTGTACTATGACCACCTATTCCAAATGTAAACTTTGTCTTTTCGCCTTCTTTGAGCTGGGCCTCTATCAGTTTTATTTTGAGTTTACGCTGCAACCTTTCTTGAGACAGTTGAGAAGTACTCGTGATTTGCTCTAAAAGAGCAGAACGCTGAAATATGGCAGTTGTAAAGCTTCCATATTGCTCTTCAAGCGTCGCCTGATACTTTGACTTGGCTTTAGAGAATGCGACACGCAATTTGCTCAATTCTTCATTGCTCATGATATTAGTATTTTTATGAAGACCGGGGGTTACTAACTCCTTTGGTATCGTGCCATTGCTTGCTAACAAAGTCAAAACATAAGCGAATGTTAGAATCAAGATAGGGATATACTGTCGGCGATGATGCCAAGAGGAAAATATCCTCGTCGTGGTGGTGGCGGTGCAGCTCCACCAGATCCTCGCTCGTGTTCCATTTGTTGTTTCCTGCTCCTGGCTCGTCGTCGTCCCGCCGCCACTACTTGTTGTTCGAAGGAACAACTTCTTTCCACTTGTCAGTGCTGATATCTCTTCTTCATCAAAACTCATCCTGTCAAACAGGTGAGTCATTGTGAAATTATTAAGAGGATTTCAAGAGTCAATCGTGCTGGTCCTAACAATATCACCGATGCTGCTGTAAGCAAGTAGGCAGGTGAGAGGTGGTGCGAGCGAGCAACGAGCAAGCCGTACTCTTTATTTGGGAGAGGGCCTAAGAAGGGAACCAAAGGCTTGGGAACACTTTTTGATTCAGGGTGCCTTTGGAAAGGAACGGAGACGCTCGAAGCAAGTTGTCAAACGAAAATATGAGAAAAGCTGTAGTTGAAGTAGGAGCGGAAAGTACAATTTAAATTGTACGTACCAACGGGTAGATTTGGCGAGTAAAATTTGAAATTACCGAACCCGTAGAAACTACCAGCTAGCAGTAGTAAAGGCTTCAAAAGATGATGGATGCAAATTGGAGACTGGTTTGATCTAGTTTAGCGAGACGTCTACAATATTAGCGGTATCGTCGAATGCTAAGTCAACGGTTGGTCCCGCTTATTGACACTTCCTATCTATATTGTTCTTCACAAATCCATCCTCAGTTTACAGTGGTATTGGTACTTCGTAGCCTTCCCATCAATCATTCAACAATACACACTGATGACATTTAACCAGATATCATCACACTGCTCTAACGTGGTTTCAATACGATTGATTATATTTTTATGAGAACGACTGAGCATTTTCAAAATTTCTGATATCAGACTTCAAAAATCGAAACGTCGATTTTAAGAAATTTCTCGTTTTGTCGCACAATGAACAACAAGAGTATCCAAGATATACAGTACAACTGATGCAATCTTGCGGTTATGAAGAGCTAAAATGGGAGGAGTTATCTTGTCACTGTACCTCGTAGCCTTTAAGATACTTAGAAAAGAGAACGCATACTTTACACAGCTAATCGCAATGGTGTAAGTACGGAAGAATTGGCAAAGTAAGATACTTTGCGATAGAGTTCAGTAGCAAGTGAGGTTCTTGAAAGTAGAAATCTAGAAATAAATTGTAAATTCCTGAAATTATAAACACTTTTAAAAGTTAGAACTTTTTGATCATCTAATTGATAGAATGTGAGGCCAAAAGGAGGAGCGCGGATAAAAGTAGAGACAGCAGCAAAGAGATCGTCATGTTCAATGTCTGTTGGGAGGACAGGAATATAGTGAGATTCAATGTTTGCACAAAGCGCGTCTTATTTACGCGTACAGTGGTAACACATCGAAGCTGCCCATTCCTTTACAGCACTCATTTCATAAAGTACTACTAGTACTCATACTCGTACGCAAGATCACCAATACTACTACTAGTATCATTGGAATAAACGTGTTTGTTGTTTACGAGTACCACTACCTCCTATCATTGTTTACGAGCAGCAAGCAACACCACCAGCATGAATTTCTATCCTCTTCAAAAACAACCACCAGCACCACTCTTTCTCATCCTTTTCATATTACGTGCACTACTTATCGCCAATGAGGTGACATTGACTAGGGCACAAACTGCCCTATTATGCGGTGCAAATGGTGCCGTCGGCAATGAAGTTCTACGCGCCATCGTTCACAACCCCTTTTGGGAGAACGTCATTGTCGTGGGACGAAGCTTCGCACCCAAGGTAACGGATTTATTCCTGCTGCTGACAGACAACAATAGCTAGGCTCCGCAGAATCAGCAGCAGCACGACGACGAGGATGACGAGGAGAAAGCCACCACTCCACCAGGGGACGACACCACAACACAATCAAGAGGAGGACCAAATTTCATTCAGATCCAGCTATCGGATCTCGCCAATGTCGACGAGAAGCAAAGAATTGCTGGGAATGGAAGTACAAGATGATGCGCGCTTCATTGCTATAGGGGTGGGAAACATCAATTTGAACAATCTGCATTATTGGCATTCGATGGAGGTGGATATGGTAGCTTCCATGACATGATTGTGCAAAAAATGAATGTACATTACATTGCGGTATTATCGGCAGTGGATGCCGAAGAGGATCCTACGCCACTACATATTGCTGAAAGAAGAGATGGGGGGAGACTCGCTTGGTGCAATGGGATGGTGGGCGGCATTGGTGATTTATGCCCGCATCAAGGGATTAGAGGAGCATGCAGTGACGACGGAATCCAAGATTATTTCTCATGTTCGTATTTCCAGCCGTCGAGTTCAGAAGACATTCGATATAGGTGGGTGGACTGGACTATGTTTGTCTTCACAATCATAACACTCAGTCAAGAAGTGACTCGTACATCAGCCCCTCCCCTAGAGATAATTGAACAGAATCAATGGCCTACGAGCTAGGAGAGGATTGGACAGAATCAGTATTTTTATTATGCAAGATTTCAAATGGTGACATAGAACCAATCATGGCTGATAATTTCCATCGGGACATCTCAAAAGATGCAATCAAGGACCGATAGCAAACACGTAGTTCCAAAACTTCCAGAAGGAAAAGAAAGGCAGAACACGAAGCATGTGTAAAACATCAAGACTTGAAGAACACTGATACAGCCCTGAAACATACGGGCGAACATGTCATTTATGATATGTGTTGAAAAGAACGGTTGTTTAGCAGTTAAGCCAAAATCTATCAAACTGACGTACGCCGAAACCGTACGACTAAAAGACACTGTTGAAGCACAGAACTGTCTAATTGCCAATGGAGGACACCCCACCAATGATTCTATCCTAAACAATTTGTCTACTATCAATGATCAAGTCAAAGTAGACATTAAAACTAAATAATCCCGTATTTGAATCGTCTACCCAACTAGACTTTATCATCTAACCAAATCTTTATTTACTCAACATCCTAAAGGATATCCAACGTCTCAACGACATTGGATTAAGAGTGTGAAAAGATATTGATTTTCAACAATATGTACGACGATGGAACAGATTCACAAAGTTTTAGATCCCATTCTACCAACGTGTTATCATTCGGTCAAAGTGAGAATGCCGGGGGGTGTAGTTCGTATTCTTTCTGGGAGTGATTCGAGTGGTGATGGTGATGGTGATGGTGATGGTGATGGTGATGGTGATGACCAGGGTGGAAATCATGCAGAGGATTCCATTTTTTGGAGCGGGAGTAAGACGACTCACATATGGAGATTATCTGCACATCGCTGAGGTGGCTTTCAATAGACTTGAACAAGAGGAAAGCACAGATCTTTTTAAAGCGAACTGTAACTTTGACAGATGAGTACACGTACTTTGAAGACCATCTATCTATTGTAGTAATGAGATCTCTTTCACATTGTGATCATGCACTTCCATTGGGGCAGCCGAGGGCAGATCCAACGCAATTGAAGCAACTTTGACCCAGGGTTTGACGAATAGAGCGAACAGTCTATACTATCCAACGATCGATAGCTTTACGCTACACGGATGTAAATCATATTACAAGAAACCCATAATAGAACCATATAGAAACTCTTACTAGATGCATACAAAAACGTGGTTCATAACGCCTTAACCTAAAACCCAAGAAACACTCAATTCTCTGCCAAATAAAACATAGTAGAGACTATATTCAATAGAAGTGAGGCTCCATTTCTATTTCGTGGTCACCAATCTTCTTCTTCAACATCTTAACTGTTCTGCAAGTGACGTCTGCGACTTTGAATGTATTCTTGGCAAAAAAGAGAGTGTTATCGAAATAATTGTAACCAAACTGAGTGCTGATGTCCTCACACTGTCATCACACTCACTGAGGATGAGACTAACTCGATCCTTCGTGAGGCGCTTGATTGTATCCTTCATACTATGGATTTGACCAATTTCGTCCGCCATCCACATTTGTAAGTGAACCCCTTGTTGCATTACCAAGCCTTGATTGGAGATCCCACCTTAAACTGTTGTGCAGTAAGACAGCCTTTCTCTGATACTACAGGGAAAGCTACATCGCCGGTTGCAACAAACTCGCAAACATTGTAGCTGCACTTATAGAGACTATCTCCGTCGGGTGCTCCAGTGAGGGGGGCGGGATGATCCCATACAGCTGGGCGTTCGGTATCAAATTTCATCTCACATTCGTCTTGAGGTACAAGGGAGCCAGGATCTCCTGCAATGGGACAAGGCTGATACCGCAAGTATAAGCTGCTGCCACGTCCCCACTTGGTGCCTTGGCAACATCATAATTGTAGACAGTGGTTGCCCCTTCAAAAAGCATGTATTCCGCAATGTGATGTTCATATTCGAGGAGAAGTAATGATAAATGGTCGATGGTCAGGTGTGTGCTAAACGCAAAAATGCGAAACCCATCACTCTTTCTTCCTACGTTCACATCTTACCGTGGTTGCTTTGATGGCAACGAAACCCTTCTTGTCTACATCAGCATGGGCCATACCCTTATTACCTCCAACAAAAGTGTCAGCAATAAAATAGTAAATAATGTCAAAACCACCAGCCACCAACTGCATCAGCCAAAGAAATTGAATTCAAAAGGGAAAGGAAGTTAGCGCCAAAGGTCAGTACAATACAACACACAACAAACAAACACAGCAAGTGCTCATCAAATGCACCCAACAAAAACGCCCCCCAACCTGGAGAAGAATGGTGGTTGTTTGCTTTTTATTTAGTGAGAGTGGATGGTCAGCTTTCAAAAGCCATCGGACACCGCGCCACTTTTTCAAGAATAGATTTTTTGGACGAGCCCGTGGCGCCAAAAAGCCTCTTTCAAAGAGACGCGACGAGAAGAGCAATTCGAAAATAAAGCACCTTGCACCTTGCACCTTCATCCTTCACACTTCACAAACAAAACAACAACAACATTCAAGACAGCTCTACTGTACTCTACTGCTCTACAATCTCTCAAGAAGGAACATCTCTGTCCATCACCTCTTCAACCTTCACATTTATAGAAAATTCGACAAGTAGTAGTTGCGACATCAAGCATTCAATTCCAGCAAATATTTACTCGAGCTTTGACAGAACAGGCAACATTGAACAGGCCACATTCTTGACTATCTCACCACGTTGACTGACAATCTCACTAGCCATCTAGCCATCTATCTAGCTATCTAGTATAATACTGCACACGTCTCGCAACTATCTAATTAACTTGAGACAGACAAATGACGAAATCACCACCGGCGATACGAGTCCCAACGATTGCTTTCCGCATAAATTCAACAGTGAAGCCAGATATGCGAGACACTGCGGTATCAATCGAAAAGAGTAAATTCTACTTTGGATCAAATTGGAAACTTCCATTCTCGGCATTGTCGGAAACAAGCGTCACCGACATTCAAGCCATTCTACAGCAAGACCAGCAAGAAGAGGTTTTGTCCTCGAATTCAGATATTGATATTTCCTTCCTTCTCGAAACAGAGGATCAATCCAAAGCTTTCGAAATCATATTTTCGTCTCACAAGGTTTCCCACAGCCAATTCCTACGCCAAAAACAGGAGATCTTTCGCTTCCTTCAAAAATTCATCAAATTGTACGATAAATGGGCATACAAGGAAGATGCGAAATTACGTCAGCAGCAAGAAGATGAAAAGGAGAGGGTCAGCTACGCAAACAGTAAAAAGGCATTCGGAAGCTCACGCGTTTCATATGGAAAAAGTCCAAGGCGTCAAGTATACGGAAAGAGAGCCACTTCAACTTCTGCGGGAAATAGGACAAGTCGCTTCTTTGCAAACGATGATGAACATGGAGTCCAAGATGATCCTGAACGTACTTCGTCTATACGTGCACCTGTGCAGAAAATTAGACCCACGTATAAGTCCAAGGTGCAAAAATTGAAGGACAAGATACTTGCAAAAGAATTGCAACGGGGGTACTATTCATCTGACGAAGAAGATATGCGGGCATTCAAACGTGATCCCGAGCCTCAATTTAAAACCGAAGCTGATGCTGAGGCTGATGTTGATGGACAAGTGAAAGGGCACGATTTGGAACCAGACGTTGAGGAATCTGCCGCTGACATGGACGTAGATATGAACGTGGAAGAGCAGGGTTTAGAAGAAACTGACGACAATCATGTGCCAATGATGAAAAAAGAGCCTGGTACCAAGAGAGCTTTTGTGTCAATGGGAAGTAGACTCAAGAAAAAGGTCAGGATCGATGATGACGAGGATGATTCAGATTTAGAATTTGATTCTCAGCCTCTCCGTGCGAATGCTGTACGTACTAGGGATACCGTTGATATTTTCCACGAGGACGATGATGATGGGAACGACAATGCCACCGACGATAAGCAGCAAATAACTCATTTGGCTACGAGAACAAAAGCGAAACCTGCACATATTACTCCCCCGCGTACTGCTACTGCCACTCAAAATGCGAAAAAGGAAGAGGAGCCAATTGACGATGCCGTGACAGACGAGGAAGAGTTTGAAGATCCTCGTTCCATGTCCCCACTTGCAAAAGAATCCAAGAGTGGTGGCATTCAATCTTTCTTCACCACCCAAAAGACGAGCATATTGTCGCTTACGACAAAGAAGATGGAATCTACAATCGCATCCAACGATATATTCGATGTTGACGAGGATGAATCGCAATTGAATCAAGATACTTCCGCGAGTGAACTTGGACGCGGCCGTGAACGTGAACCAAGGAAACTCTTGAAACCTTCCAAATTTGTCCAGCGGAAAAGACAGGCGTACGGGGGGCGCACTCTTGCAGATGCAGCACTGGACGATACCAGTCCCAAGAAACTTGTCGGTCCACTCAAACTTGGTGCAAATCTAAATTCGCATTCGCCTCAAAAGTCTTTGGTGTCGTCCTCGCCTTCACGTTCGCAGTTGTCGCCCGTCAAGAATCCATACGCGAAATCCGCCACGTCTACTGCCACATCATCTGCGTCCAAGAAACAATATTTACACCATGTAGGATTGACAAATCTAGGGAATACATGTTACCTCAATTCGTCTCTCCAGATTCTCTTCAGCGTTCCCGACTTCCTCGATGACCTGAAGGAAACATATGACAAACTCAATACCATCGAGATCGAGAATGACAAGAAATCATTGCCATTGCCATTATGCTTTGCGCTCCTCACCGTCGCATCAAGAGTACGAGTGATTCAACCTCTAATCCAAAGTGATGCTACAAGGGACGGTCCAGCTTATCCTTCCATCCTCAAGAAACAAATGGATGTCTTGACTGACAAATTTGCTGGATACGAACAGAGGGATGCTCATGAGTTTTTATCGGATCTCATTGACTTTCTTCACGATGAACTTGCAAATGCAAAGAATGTAAATGGAGAAAACATGGAGTTGGAGCTTCCAACCGATAAATACTTTCGTCTTGACGTGGATGTTTGCTTGACTTGCAACTCTTGCAAGTATTCGAGGTCCAAAGAAGAATTATATCGCCACTTGTCTGTAGAAGTTGGGACAAATCAAAATCAAGAAGGAGAAGAGGAACAATGGTCTATTGACGAGGGTCTCCAGAGGTTCTTCCAACCCGAGGTGAGAGATATCCAGTGCGAAAAGTGCGAGGAGGGTAAATCTGTCACTCAAACGATGACCATCAAGTCAAGACCAAAGGCTCTGCTGGTGCACTTGAAACGTTTCATTGTCCATATGAACAAGGGGGAGATGACATTTCAAAAGAGCAAGACTCGTGTCAAGTCTGAAAATTCGATCTCGTTGGAAACTTTCACAGAGGAGGCGGCAAAGAGAGGGGATACATACGAACTCAAGGGTGTTGTTCGTCACATTGGGAATACCTCTAACTCTGGTCATTACACCGCAGATGCGCTCCGAAAGC
>Ga0209712_10002803_pt1 | contig 14312 bp, 10 predicted proteins | sample ArcOceMetagenome_FD_187443 | JGI IMG/M metagenome (GOLD analysis project Ga0209712, IMG submission 187443) | Marine eukaryotic phytoplankton communities from Arctic Ocean - Arctic Ocean - Greenland ARC118M Metagenome (SPAdes) (version 2) | ecosystem: Environmental > Aquatic > Marine > Oceanic...
TTCCCGTGATGCGCGACGGCGGCGGTGGCAGCATTATGATCACCTCATCAGGTGCCGGCGTACAGGGCTCGCCCAACACCGCTTCCTACAATACAAGCAAACACGCTGTAATTGGCCTGATGCGATGCGCCGCATTGGAATGTGCTCAATTCGGCATAAGGGTGAATACCGTTAACCCGGGTGCTGTCGAAACGCGCATGATGGCATCCATTGAAGATGGCTTTGCTGAAGCGGGCGCCGGTGACTTTAGGTCTATGGTCGAGGCAGTCACGCCATTGGGTCGTTATGGCCAGCCGGACGAAATTGCCAATATGATGGTATTCCTGGGCAGTGATGACAGTAGTTACTGTACAGGCAGCGTTTATATGGTCGACGGCGGCAACGCCACCTAATTGGGTACACCTACTAATAATAAGAAATCTATTATGACATTTGATTTTAAAGACAAAGTCGTACTAATCACCGGGGCAGGTGCTGGGTTGGGTTATGCCTGTGCAGCTGCCTTTGCTAATGCTGGCGCCAAAATTGCGATAACAGACATCTCTCAAGATGCGCTAGATAAGGCGGTTGATGATTTAAATGCCAGCGGTGCCGAGGTGCTGGGTCTACTCAATGATGCCAGTGATTCTGCTGATGTTAATGCCATGCTAGGGGCCATCGTCGCGCGATTTGGTCGTCTGGATATCGCGGTAAATAATGCAGGTACGGCCACGCCATTGCAGGAGTTCCATGAAGTGAGTGAGGCAGAATTTGACCGCGTAATTGCGGTTAATCTCAAAGGTGTTTGGCTCTGCATGCAAGCCGAAATTCGTCAGATGTTAAAACAGGGTACGGGGCGAATCGTCAATATGGCCTCTGCCACCAGTCGCAACACCTTTCCCAATGCCTCGCCCTATGTCACCAGTAAATTTGCGGTGGCCGGTTTGACTCGCACTGTGGCAGTGGAATATGCCGATAGAGATATACGTATTAATGCCATCTGCCCAGGCAATGTGGCTACGCCCTTGGTGGTCAGTCTGGTTGAGGATCTATCCGTGTTGGCAACAAAACATGCTATCAAGCGCCTTGGTACCCCCGAAGAGGTTGCCAATGGTGTGATGTTTTTAGCGTCTGACCTCTCGTCTTTTAGCACCGGAAGTTTGCTCGAAGTTGATGGTGGCTGGAATGCTATTTAGCGATCAACTAAAAATAAAAAACCAAATATTTTAAAAATATAAAAAGGAAAATCCCATGTCTAGATTATTAAATAAAGTTGCGATTATTACCGGTGCAGCGTCTAACCCCGGTCTCGGTCATGCGACTGCTGTTCGCTTTGCTCAAGAGGGTGCCAAACTGGTACTTACTGATATTGATCTGGTTGGATTGGCCGCCGCAGAAAAAGAGCTAACGGCTCTGGGTGCTGAGGTCATGACCATGGAACAAAACGTGGTTGATGAGCAGCGTTGGCAGGAAGTGATTGATGCAACAGTTGAGCGTTTCGGTAGCCTAGACATTTTGGTCAATAATGCCGGCATCGCAGTGATGCGACCGATTAGTGAATATTCCACAGCAGACTACGATCTGCAGATGGACGTGAATATTCGCAGTGTTTTCCTTGGCTGCAAAAAAGCCTTACCAGCCATGATCGCCTCTGGTGGCGGCTCTATTGTCAACATGTCTTCTGTTGCCGCACTGCGCGGAATCCCTGGTGTGTCGGTATACGGTATTGCTAAAGCAGGTGTACAGATATTCAGCAAGAGTATTGCACTTGAGCATGCCGCCGACGGTATTCGCTGTAACTCACTGCACCCAGGTCTAATTGACACCAATATTCAAAATGATTCTCGCCGTGATAATCCAGACGAGTTTGAGAAGCTGGGTGACACCGTGCCATTTGGGCGTATGGGTTATCCCGTAGAAGTTGCGAACTGTGTGCTGTTCCTTGCATCCGATGAGTCGAGCTATGTCACTGGCGCTGAGCTAGTAGTTGATGGCGGCCTTATTGCAAAGTAAGTTTTTGGACTGCTGGCTAGACCGTATCTAGCCAGCGTCTATTCGCCTTTTTTTATTTACGAGAGCCATACTATGACTGCAGCATCAGAGACATCTCGCTATGCCAAGGGTTTTGATATTCCTGTTCGGGGAGACACGATCACCGCTGATCGATATATTTCTCAAGAATTTATGCAACGTGAGAATCAGCATTTATGGCCAAAGGTTTGGCATCTTGGTGGCATGGTGGCGGAGCTCGAGCAAGAGGGCGATTACGTTCGCCATAATTTGGGCACCGAATCTGTGTTTATGATTCGCCAGGCCGATGACTCCATCAAAGCGTTTTACAATTCTTGCCCCCACCGCGGCAATCGCTTAATACTGGGTGATATAGGTGGCAGCGAGCGAATTACCTGCGGCTATCACGGCTGGCAGTTTTCCCCCGATGGCGTGTTGGTTAATGTTCAAGATCCCGATGATTTCCCCGATGGCGATCCCTGCGGCAAAGTAACCCTTAGCGAAGTGCGCTGTGAAACCTGGGGCCCATTTATTTTTTACTGCATGGACCCGGAAGTAAAGCCTCTATTGGATTGGCTTGCACCATTGCCGGAGCGGCTTAAAGATTACGGTTTGGATAACTGGATACGCGTCATGTATCTCTCCGCGGACGCCAATTTTAATTGGAAGATTATTCGCGACAACTTTAACGAAAGTTATCACCTACCAACTATTCATCCAGAGCTATCGACTTTTATCAATGATGGCCTGCCCGATACCTTATTTGAAATGTATGAAAGCGGCCATAACTCTATGTGGATGAAAGGCCATCAGGCCACCACCCGCAACCCAGAATTCCATACTGGCGAAGTTCCTTCGCCGCTAGATGATGTGGCGCGAGCCTGGGAAATAGATCCAGCCGATTACAATGGTCACACCGGTGACTTACGCGAGGCAATTGTTGCGGCCAAGCGCCGTCTCGGGCCTGAGCGCGGTTTTACCAATTATGAAAACATGAGCGATCAGCAGTTGGTCGACTATTTCCACTGCACATTATTCCCCAATCTGACCATTACCATGTCGCCGGAACAGTGCCAGATACTGCGCACCGAACCCCACCCTACCGACCCGGCAAAATGTGTTTTTCATCACTGGGTATTGGCGCCGCCGGTCGTGGGTATGACAGAGATAGAGACACCCATAGGTCCTATGCCATTGGAATGGGCAGAGAATCGTCACAGTGTTTATGGCGACGGCCAGTCAGTGGGCTATGTGGCAGATCAGGATCTGAGTATTGGCACCAGTCAGCAGCAGGGACTTAATTCCCGTGGCTTTAACGGCTGTATGCTCACCCATCAAGAAAAGCGCGTTCAACGTTTCCATGAATTACTCAATGACTATGTGAATGCCGGTGTCAGTACTGACATTATCAATTCCGATCAGCTGGGGTCATGAAAATGTTTAAAAGGTTTGTTATTGGATTGATGGTTTCGTGCATGACAACAGTAGCCTATGCCGATGACACAGAATCTACAGGCAGCCTACCCAAAGCCAATCCATTGGCAATGATGCGTGCCGACCATATCATGATTTCCACCGCTGATTATCAGGGTACCGTTGACTGGTATCGCACTGTTCTCGGTTTTGAAGTGGTTCGTGAGTGGGACATTGCAGGTTATGAAGATGTTGAAGTGGGCTATATAGCCGCCAATGGTTTTATGATTGAAGTGGTGGCGACTGCCGAAGAATTCCAATCCGAAAAAGTCGCTCCCGATGTATTTACAGCCATGTCCGATCGCGGCTATGTGCACTTAGCGTTTAGCAGTACCGACGTAGATGCCGTGGCCGCCGAGCTAATAAGTCGCGGGGTCGAATTAGAACTGCCGCCAACCAACTTCGATGCGGCAGGGGTGCGTCTGTTATTTATCCGCGATAACAATGGCAACCTGATTGAGATTGTTACGCCGCTCTCTGCCTATAAGCATTAATTCTGGGCTTAACATTTAGTCCGCCGCAGCAATCGAGTGGATTGCGCCATGTAATTCAAGTAAGGAAAATAATAATGTTAAAGCATATCCGTGGGTCGATAATCGCTGTTGCGGCTCTATCTGCTTCTGTCTCGCTATTAGCGCAGAGTGCCGAAACACAGCAATCACTGGCAGATCAAAAGTTACTCTACTCAACACCGGTTAGAGACAATTTGACCAATCTCTACTGGGGCGATTTACACCTGCATTCTACGCTTTCTGCTGATGCCTATATCCTGCAGACGCGACTCACCAAGGATCAGGCCTTTAAGTTTGCCCGTGGTGAAACAGTTCTGGCGGATAACGGCATGCCGGCCAAATTACGTCGTCCACTGGACTTTTTAGCGGTCACAGACCATGCCGAATATTTGGGTATCTATGCCCAGATGGCCCTTGATGATCCCCGCTTAGACGATTGGAAAATGGGCGCAGAATGGAAAGAGTTATTACGTCAGGGGGATATGATGGGCTTAGCATTGGCATTCTCTGATGCGATCCAGACTAGCGAGCCAAAGTATCTAACTCCAGACAGCCTGCGCAGTTCTATTTGGCAGGAGGCCTCTGCCGTTGCTGATAAATACAATGAACCTGGGCTGTTTACCGCCTTTGTCGGTTACGAATGGACATCAATGATCACCGGTGACAATTTGCACCGGGTGGTTATTTACAAAGACGGTGCCGAGACTGCCTCGCAAATGACACCATTTTCGGCCCAGCACAGTCCTGATCCAGAGGACCTTTGGGACGCCTTAGCGGACTATGAAAAGCAAACTGGTGGTGAGGTACTTGCCATTGCCCACAACGGCAATGTTAGTAATGGCCGCATGTTTTCGCCTAACCGTGTCAATGGATTGCCATTAGATGCGTCCTATGCGCGCAAGCGAGCACGTTGGGAGCCGGTCTATGAGACCACCCAGGTTAAAGGGGATGGCGAGGCCCATCCTTATCTGTCACCAGATGATGAATTTGCCGATTTTGAAACCTGGGATCAGGGCAATATTACTCTGGGCACGGATAAAGAGCCTGAGATGCTGCAGTACGAATATACTCGCTCGGCACTGCGAGAAGGTCTGCGCCACGAAGCTAACTTGGGCACGAACCCATTTAAGTTTGGCATTATCGGCAGCACCGATTCACACACCGGCATGGCGACTACTAATGAGGACAACTTCTTCGGCAAATTTGCCCACGACGAACCCTCAGCCGACCGCACCGAAAAGCGTATGGCCGATCAGCTACAGAAAATTTGGAGGCTAGTGTCTTCTGGTCTGGCAGCGGTCTGGTCTGAAGAAAATACGCGCGAATCGATCTTTAGTGCCATTAAGCGCCGCGAAGTCTATGCCACATCGGGCACGCGCATTAAGTTACGTTTCTTTGGTGGTTGGGATTATGAAGAGTCTGATGTATCCCGCTCCGATTACGCCAGTATTGGCTATGAAAAGGGCGTGCCCATGGGTGGTGACCTAACCCGTAATCTAGACGCTGAAGCTCCGAACTTTATGATCGCGGCATCAAGAGACCCAGATGGCGCCAACCTCGATCGTGTACAGATTATTAAAGGCTGGCTAAATGCCAATGGCGAAACCGCTGAGCAGATATTTGATGTGGCGCTGTCCGATGGTCGCAAAGCCAACTGGTTAACCGGCGATATTCCTGTAGTCGGCAACACTGTCGATGCCGATAGTGTCACCTACAGCAATAGCATAGGTGCGGCGGAGCTCACCGCGGTTTGGACGGACCCCGAGTTCGATCCCGAGCAGCGCGCATTTTACTATGCCAGAGTTATTCAGATTCCCACGCCGCGCTGGACTGCCTATGACGAAAAGTACTTTGATGCAGAGATAGACCCTCGTGCACCAAAAACCATTCAAGATCGCGCCTACTCATCCCCTATTTGGTACACCCCATGACAGCAACAGTAATTAATAAAAAATGGACATTAAAAACACGTCCAGAAACCACCGTTAGCGAAGAGCATTTTAACTTTGAGACAGAGACAGTTCGCGACTTAGTAGCGGGCGAATTTCTGGTAAAAAATCACTATCTCTCTTTTGAACCGGCCCAGCGCGGCTGGTTAAACGATGTGCGCAGCTATGTGCCACCCGTGGCCATCGGCGAAGTGATGCGCTCTATGGCAGTGGGCGAGATTATTGCCAGTAAGCACGCCGATTATCAGGTGGGCGACCGAGTCCAGGGTGGTTTTGGCTGGCAAGAATATGCCATTAGCGATGGCACGGGTTTATTTCCGGTCTCGAAAATCCCCGAAGGTATGCCAATCGCCTATCCATTACATATCTATGGCCTGACCGGTTTAACCGCTTACTTTGGACTGCTGGATATAGGTAAACCCAAAGCCGGGGATACCGTGGTGATTTCAGGTGCCGCGGGCGCTACAGGATCCACTGTGGGTCAGATTGCTAAGTTAATGGGTTGTCATGTGATTGGTGTTGCTGGCGGCCCAGCTAAATGTCAGTGGCTAATCGATGAACTGGGTTACGACGCAGTGATTGATTACAAATCAGAATCAGTCGACGCCAGGATGAAAGAGCTGTGCAAAAACAGTATTAATATCTATTTTGATAATGTTGGCGGCGAAATTCTCGACTCGGCTCTGGTCAATCTTTCTAACCATGCGCGGGTAGTTCTCTGTGGTGGTATTTCCAGCGGTTATCAAACAAAAGCGCTGCCGCCGGGACCAAAAAATTATATGCAGCTGGTGATTCGTCGTTCGCAGATGGAAGGCTTTATCGTGCTCGATCATGTCGACCGTTACCCCGATGCAATAGTGCAGTTACAGCAGTGGGTTGACGAGGGAAAGATAAAGGTTAAAGAGCATATATTAGAAGGTATAGAGGAATGTCCGGCGGGTTTAGCGGGATTATTTGCGGGTCAAAATTTCGGCAAGCAGCTCGTTAAAATTTAATAATAAAAATTATAAATAAATTATTAGAAATTAATTATAAAAAGGGGAACCAACATGGCCGGTAGATTAGAAGGCAAAGTCATTGTTATTTTAGGCGCATCGGATGAACGCAGTATGGGTGCTGCCACAGCGCATCGCTGCCATGCCGAGGGTGCAAAGCTAGTATTAGCTGCGCGCAGGCTGGACAGAGTGCAGGCCATTGCAGACAGCATTGGTGCGGTCGCAGTGGGTTGCGATATTACCGACGAAGTGCAACTTGCCGCTCTGGCTGATACAGCCATATCTCATTACGGCAAACTTGATGGCGCAATTAATTTTGCCGGCATTGAAACCTCATCGCCCATTGCCGATATTAGCCGCGAGGTGTTGCAAGAGAATTGCGATGTACACCTGATTGGAACTACGCTATTTATCAAGCATATGACAGCACGGATGACTGACGGGGGTTCGGTGGTGACCACCTCCTCACAGACGGCTCTATTGGCGCCTACTGGCCTTGCAGCCTATGCCGGCACCAAGAGTGGGGCAGACCATATTGTACGTATAGCGGCCGTGGAGTATGGTGCACAGAATATACGTGTTAATTCCCTGTCCCCCGGTTTTACGCCAAGTGCTATGACCGAAGGTTTTCTGGCCATGCCAGCGATCGAGCAGGCGTTTCTGAATGAGATTCCACTAGGGAAGTTACCGAGCACCGATGATATGGCAAACGCCGCACTTTGGCTGTTATCCGATGAATGCTTTATGACTGGTAGGCTGCTGGATATTTCTGGTGGACAAACTCTGCGCCGTATTCCCACAGCAACAGAGATGGGGTTTTAATTCAGGCTTGCGACAAAGAGTAGGTTATTTAGGAAAGGAAAAAGCCGCTATCTTCAGCGGCTTTTTTTTGCGATCGCTTTTTGTGCCGCATAGTCGTAAACCATGCCGCTACCAAGAGCTGACAAGCCTTTGCGGAAGTCACCGCTCGCCATGGCCTCAGTTTCAGCTTCTAGCTCCTTGCTTAGCCCCCGATCGAGAGAGCCTTCCCAAGCAGCTGTCAGGCACTCTTTGGTCCAGCGAATTGAAGCGGGTGAGCACAGTCGCAAACGGGCGAGTACGCTGTCTAGATGCTTATCTAACTGCTCAGTGGTAGCGAATGAGCCTGTCACTAGTCCAAACTCGGCAGCCTGCAAGCCTTTGATTGACTCACCTAACAAGAGCATTTCCTGAGCCCGTCGAAAGGGCATAAGTCTCGCGGCTAACTGAGTGCCGCCCCAGGCTGCAACAAAGCCCAGTGTGACCTCGGGAAAGCTAAAGCGTGACTCATCAAGACAGTAGAGGAAATCGCTGCGTAAGAGCAGTTCAAGGCCGCCACCCAAGGCGCCGCCGCGGGCTATGCCAATTACTGTAATGGGCATTGAAGCAATCTGCGTGCCCAGCTTATGACCCATTTTCACCAGGCGTTGAAAATCATCCCGCCCTAGATCTTCCATTCGCGGTTGCAACTCGGTTACTGCGACTGCACCGGCATGAAAGCCACGACCGCCTGCATCGATCACGACGGCACGGATGGCAGGGCTGTCTTTAACGCTGTCGAGGGCTTCACCCATGGCGCTAAGCATGGCTAGAGACATACCGAAATTGTCTTGCGGGTTGTCTTTGCATAGCCACAGAACGCCATCCTGAATGTGGTATTTGAGTATGGCTGTTTCAGTTTGCTGCATATTGGTTACCTGTTTTGTCTGGCCTGCTTAGAGGCTTAGATCGTAAAGATAAAAAAAGGCGGTTGAACTTAGTTCAACCGCCTTTTAGGTACTTCTAGCTAGGTCAGATACTTAGAATTCATATCCTAAAGTGAGACCAAACTGACGCCCTGGAGCAAGTTCTGCCCAAGAGAAACTACCTGCATCATAACGACGGTTGATACGGCCGTCTTCTTCAAAGATGTCTGTGCCATAGACCATTACTTTCAATGTTCCATTGCCCATATCCTTCAGGTAAGTAGCTGAAAGGTCAAAAGTCTCATAGCTATCAATGACAACCTCTGGGCCAGTTGCAGCGTTATAAGTCGCCCATGCAGCCTGAGTGTAAACTTCATCTTTGTAGCTGAAGCTACCTGTTACCGTCAATGAACCACCAGCAACTTCAGACGTGTGCTCGGCAACCAAACTAGCCGTTAACTCAGGTGCATACATCAAGAAAGCTTTGTCTGAGATATCCACACCATCGTAGTCGTACTCGTCATATCCGCCATCAAATGTGCCAATTGCTGCGCGTAAAGTCAGTGCTTCGGTAGGCATCAACGCCGCTTCAATCTCAATGCCATCCATGCTTACTTGGCCAGCATTTCGAGTAAATGAACATGTCACACCATTTTCTGCAGTACCTTTGCCACAGACTGGGTCATCGCCAGGTACAATAACTTGAACCTGCTTGTCAGTGTAATCGGTGCTGAAGTAAGTGATGTTCAGCTGCGAGTTATCAGTTGGATTGCTGCGCATACCGATTTCAAAACTTTCAACTTCTTCTGACTGGTATGGCAAAAGTTCAGCTGCGTTTGATCCACGGTTGAAGAAGCCGCCGCTGCGGAATCCTGTTGCAAGAGAGGCATACATCATGCCTTTGTCAAACTCTCGTTGCAGCACAACACGATAGCTTGTGTTGTCGTCTGAGAACTTAGGTTTTCCGGTATTTGTCGCTGCAGCGACATTATCGGCCACTCGGTTTGCAGAATCTAAGATCGCCCATGAGCGAGAATAAAGATCTTTATCTTCTTCGGTGTAGCGAGCGCCTGCAGTAATAGACCAGATATCGTTTAGGTCATAGGTCATCTCACCGAAAAACGCAGAAGCCTCTAAGCTGTGGTCTGCGGTAAAGTTCTGAATAGGACCTGACGTAATATAAGAGTCAGCTGTCATGCTGTAGGCACCAACAACAAAGTTCATGGGTCCGTCTAGATCTGAGATGTACTGTAGTTCGTGAGACTCTTGCTCAAATGTTTGGTCTCTCTGAACGGGGAACATAACGCCGTTTGTGCCCCAAGAACCTAGCGCTGCAAGCTCGTCATACTCCATGGTACCCATGATGTATTTCAGTTCGAAGCCATCACCTTGATGGGTAATTTTAAGCGTTACGTTCTCACCTTCTAACGTTGCTAAAAGAGGATTCTTTTGCACGCTAGTTGTGTAACCACTGGCTTTTGAGATATCTGAGGATACCGTAGCGCAATTCTGTGCAGGAGTGCCCGCACACAGCGCACCGGCTGGTGTGGTTGTGTTGATGATGTCTACCGCAGTTGTATTGTGATCGTAATCATCATAGGTCAATAGAGCTGATGTACTGTCTGTAAAGTTGTACTTAACAGAAATCGAGGCAGTCTGGCTGTCGCGATTGTCAGGTCTAGTGTTGTTTGTGACGTTGTAAAGGAACGATTTAGACTGAACATCTTTAACAGCAATCTTAATGCCACCTTTATCGCCCAGAGGCATGTTCAAGATACCCTTTAGATCGGCCAGGCTGTCGTCACCGAAAGTTGTTTCAACTTTTCCGCCCCATTCACCGGTAGGTTCAGTGCGCTGTACGTTAATTACGCCACCAATGGTGTTTCGTCCAAATAGCGTGCCCTGCGGGCCGCGAAGTACTTCAACTGACTCAACATCAAAAAAGTCAAAGATTGCGCCAGAGTTACTCGCCATAAAGACGCCATCAATCGCAACACCAATAGTTGATTCAATAGACTTTTCGATATCGTCGTAGCTTAAGCCACGGATAGAGGGGCTTAGAGAGTGTGAACCCTGAGACGTCTGGTGTAATTCAACATTGGGAACTAATTTAGCCACATCCACAATATTCTTAATAGAGCCTCTTTCTAGCTGACCCGGTGTTATAGCAGTAACCGCTACAGGAACATCCTGAATAGATTCTTGACGCTTACGCGCAGTAACTACGATTTCTTCTAATGTTATAGCGCCATAGGCGCCTTGAGCGCAAAGCGGCAGAACAAGTGCAGAAACCAATGATGGTAACAGTGACTTTTTAAAGATTTTTTGATAATTCATTACGTCTTCCCCTGGAATATTTTTAATTATGTGGTGATTAAAGTAGTTAGAAACTCTATCTCCGACCCCTCAACAAAAACAATCGAGATTGCTTTTTATCTGCTTGGTGCTCAAATATAACGCTAGCCTTAAAAAAGTACAACCTATTTTAAGCATAAGAAAATGGGTTAAATGCTGTTAAAGGCACCCAAATAGTGCGCTTTACTAACCCTGACGCACCGCATTGGTGCCCATGAGGAAATTACCAGCCGTGCTATCTATATAGGCCTATTGCTCGCAGGCCCAATGTATACCTGATAGTTAGGATACTAAGTCGTGGAAAAACAACCTGATTGCAGTGATGAGCTGGGCGGGGAATGTAAAAAAGATCCTGCTTAATAAAGAGGGTCATATCTTGTATTTCGGTCATTAAAAAACAATGTTGTATGTTTTTATAATTTAAGTTAACTTGATGTTAATGGTTAGTAACTAGCGCTCATGGGGTGGCAATTGAATAGACGCTGCGTGCCAGACTTGAGTCTAGTTACCCTTAATTCCTTCACTATTGCCGACAACCAAACTACTCGACCTGCTCAATAAAGGCTGACAATGCGATTACGTACTAAAAACCTGGCTGACTATGCCCAAGATAAAGCACTAACTTCTCCGGAGGCCGTGGCAATCTATCTTGAGGATGGTAATCACATCCAGTTTGGCAGCATATTTACTGAGGCCATGTCTCTGGCGGCTTCATTATCAGGTTTAGGCTTAAAAGCGGGCGATGTGATCAGCTTTCAACTGCCAAACTGGCGTGAAGCTGTGGCTCTCGATATAGCCGCTGTGTGGTTGGGATTGGTGGTCAATCCGGTGATTCCCATTTATCGAGACCTTGAGCTAGCCTTTATCCTTGCTGATAGTCGCAGTCGCTGCCTGTTTATTCCTGGGGTTTATCGGGGCCATGATTTTCCCGAGATGATTGAACGTCTGTCCGATCAGCTCCCAAATCTGCAGCACGTTATTTCTGTGCGTCACGAGGACGCAGGGAATGGGTTGTTGCGATACGAAGACCTGATTCAAGAACAGGGCGGGCCCACCCCTGCAAAGCAGCCTACCGATATGGCTGCACTCAAATTAATAATGTATACCTCGGGCACTACCGGTCGAGCCAAAGCGGTCAGGCACTCCCACCAGTCTCTGGCTCGAGCCATAGACAACGGTGTTGAAGCCTGGGAACTGGGTGCAAAAGACGTCATGTTAATGCCGTCTCCTGTTACTCATATCACCGGATTTGCCAATGGTATTGAGCAAGCATTTATAAGCGACTGCAAAACCGCCTTTATGGAGCGCTGGGATGTTGATCAGGCTGCTACCTATATAGAGAGGGTCGGAGCAACTGGCTGTGTGAGTGCGACGCCATTTCTTCAAGAGCTGGTCGAGAAAGCTCAGCGCGATTCTTTAGATTTACCCACATTACGATTTTTTGCCTGCGGTGGTGCCTCGGTGCCGCCGACATTAATAACCGATGCACACAGAGTATTTGCCAACTGCCGGGCTTTTAGAGTCTATGGCTGCACAGAGGCACCGCTAATTACAGTGGGGTTTCTAAAGCCGGAGGAAGAGTCACTGGCGGCAACCACCGATGGCCGCATTAATAATTGGGATGTACTGATTGTTGATGACGAAGGTCAGTCTCTGGCTCAGGGTAATGATGGCGAGATACTAGTCAAAGGGCCTGCATTAATGCTTGGCTATGGCGAAGAGCAGCAAACTAGCGCGGCGATCAATGATCAGGGTTACTTTGCTACCGGTGATATAGGTCATATCACGCCAGAGGGTGCCATCGTTATTACCGACCGCAAGAAGGACATCATTATTCGTGGCGGCGAAAATATTTCCGCCCGGGAAATAGAAGATGTATTGCACGGCCATGAAATGATCAGCGAGGCAGCGGTAGTTGCCATGCCCCACGCCCGTCTTGGCGAGGGCGTTTGCGTCTTTCTGGTGATGCGTGATTCAGCGACGTTAGAAATTCCTGAACTGCAGGTTTTTTTGCAGGCGACCGGTTTGGCCAAACAAAAGTGGCCCCAGCGAATTGAGATGACTGAGGCGCTACAAAAGACCGCTTCCGGAAAAGTGAAAAAAGATGTGTTACGCAAGCAAGTGGCAGTACTTATTGAAGCTGAAGCCTAATTCACGACATTAATATGCCGTTTATAGCTGTGCCTGTAGCTTGATTCCGTTTCTTCCATTGCATTAGGTTGGCTATGGCCATAAAATAAAAACAAGTTTGTTTGTTTAATGTTTGAGCCAGATATCACCGGCGACTAAATAGAGAGAATTTATGACTGAAAGTGCTTTTCGCCAGGAAGTCCGCGAATTTTTGGCTGAGTCTCTGACCCCAGAAATTGCGCGAGCGGGTGAGTTGATGACCAGCGTGTTTGCCGATTTCGATGCAACCATGGACTGGCACAAAAGACTCCATCGTAAAGGCTGGGTGGCACCAGACTGGCCCCAGGAACATGGCGGTACCGGTTGGACGTTGAGCGAGCGCTATATTTTCCAAGAAGAGTGCAAATTGGCCAATGCGCCGGCACTCTTTGCCATGGGCTTGCAGATGCTGGGTCCCATGCTTATTCGTTACGGCACTGAAGAACAAAATAATTATTATCTACCGCGCATGCTGTCTGGTGAGGATGTCTGGTGTCAGGGTTATTCGGAACCCGGTGCTGGCTCTGATTTAGCCTCGTTGATTACCGCGGCTGTTCGCGATGGTGATGACTATATTATTAATGGTTCAAAAATCTGGACCAGCTACGCGCAACATTCCAATAAAATTTTCTGCCTAGTTAGAACCTCAAAAGAGGGCAAACCACAGGCGGGCATCAGTTTTATCTTGGTAGACATGGATACAGAAGGACTGAAGGTAGAACCGATAGTCGGTCTCGATGGAACCGTTGAGCAATGTCAGGTCTATTTTGACAATGTGCGTGTTCCAGCAGCCAACCTTGTGGGTGCAGAAAATCAGGGTTGGGATGTTGCCAAGTCTTTGCTTGAGTTTGAACGAGGCGGGCACAATTTTACTATTGACCATAAAAAGCAGATGGCCAAAATCGATCGTCAGGCGAGTTCTCAATACAGTGAAGACAATACATTGTGGAAAGATAACCCCGTATTTGCTGCCAAACTCTCCGATGTTGCGGTTGATGCGCTGGCCCTAGAGTTTACTGAGTTACGGGTAAAAGGTGCGTTTGAAGCCGGTGGCAATGCCGGTGCGCTGTCCTCATTAATCAAGGTGATGGGTACAGAAATTGGCCAGCGCTTTAATGAATTAAGCCTCGAGATGATGGCCGAACACGCCTTTGTGAAACAGCTCGA
>Ga0209712_10002805_pt1 | contig 14305 bp, 12 predicted proteins | sample ArcOceMetagenome_FD_187443 | JGI IMG/M metagenome (GOLD analysis project Ga0209712, IMG submission 187443) | Marine eukaryotic phytoplankton communities from Arctic Ocean - Arctic Ocean - Greenland ARC118M Metagenome (SPAdes) (version 2) | ecosystem: Environmental > Aquatic > Marine > Oceanic...
TTCTGGGATGCGATGAAAAGTTAAGGTTTAGGGCGGGACTGTTCCCGTCCTAAACCATTATTTTTGCAACGGGTTAACCATCCGGTAATTACCTTTGCGAACCTTCGGGCATGACCGACGCAACCTCGCCAACTCCGCCATAACGCTGCTCGGCAGCATCGCCGGTTTGCATGAAAAAACCGATTCCAACGGCACAAACTAGTGTACCCACTGAGGTCACCATTTCTCTGGTTTCTACCATAATCCTGTACCTCTACCGGTTTCGGTCAGGGTCTTTGTAGAGAGGAAAAGCGTCAGTGGCTGGCCAAAGTTATGGTCAGCTCAGGAATTCATTATGTTAGAATAAAGACGCTGCTTTTAGCTCACACGTCCGTGACAGTGTTTAAACTTATCACCTGAACCACAAGGACAATCGCCATTGCGGCTTGGGTTGCCCCAGGTTCCGCTGTCTTTTGGATCAAACCCAGCAGCGACTGCTTCAGCTGTTGGTTCTGGAAAATCGGGTTTAGCTGCCGTCTGAAACTGGGCCTGCTGCGCTGCAGTTTGTTCCACCATAACACGCTGTTCTTCCTCAGTAATCGGACGAATTTGAGACAGCTTTTGTGTTACATCTTCACGCAAGCTATCAAGCATATTTTCGAACAATTGGAACGCTTCGTTCTTATATTCGTTCAATGGATCCCGCTGTGCATACCCGCGAAAACCAACAACAGAGCGAAGATGCTCTAACGTCAAAAGGTGTTCACGCCATTTGCCATCAATCGATTGAAGCAACAGTTGTTTTTCAATCAAGCGCATTGTTTCAGGACCAAATGCTTCTGCTTTTGCAGACATCTGTTCATCAGTTACAGCCAACAAACGTTCGCTGATCTGTTCGTCATCAACACCCTCTTCTGAACACCACTCCATCACAGGCGCATCAACGCCAAGGCGTTCAATCGCGGCCGCATAAAGACCCTCGGTGTTCCACTGATCTGCATAAGAATTGGGAGGCATAAATTCATAGATCAAATCTTCAATTACTTCCGACCGCATATCTGTTGTGATCTCAGAAAGGTCAGTTGCCTCCATGATTTCGCGACGTTGACCAAATACAACCTTGCGCTGATCGTTCATCACGTCATCAAATTTCAACAACTGCTTACGAATGTCAAAGTTACGGCCTTCAACCTTGGCTTGGGCACGTTCCAGTGACTTGTTTACCCATGGGTGGACGATAGCTTCGCCTTCTTCCAATCCAAGCGTTGTAAGAACTTTTTCCAAACGGTCAGAACCGAAAATGCGCATCAGGTCGTCTTCAAGGCTAAGATAAAAAGAGGTGCGGCCCGGATCACCCTGACGGCCAGAACGACCACGCAATTGGTTATCGATTCGACGACTTTCGTGACGCTCAGATGCCATAACAAACAGGCCACCAGCCTCGATGACTTTCTTCTTCTCGTCCGCGTGCGCTTCTTCGACCTTGGTGCGGATCACTTCAGGATCAGCCTCAGGATCAGCTGTAAGTGCGGCTTGGACGATCAATTCGACGTTACCACCCAATTGAATATCTGTACCACGACCCGCCATGTTGGTCGCGATGGTCACAGCACCCAATTTACCAGCATCTGCAATGATCTGCGCTTCTTGCTCATGCAATCGAGCGTTCAAAACATTGTGCGTAATGCCCTGAGCAGTCAATGCTTGGCTAAACATCTCAGATTTATCGATAGAAGTTGTACCCACTAAAACTGGCTGGTTCTTGACGTTTGCTTCTTTGATCTCTTTGATCATCGCTTCGTATTTTTCACGCTGTGTGCGGTACACGCGATCGTCTTCATCAACACGTGCAATGCTTCGATTGGTTGGTACTTCAACCACACCCAAACCGTAGATTTCAGCAAATTCTTCTGCTTCAGTCGTCGCGGTACCTGTCATGCCAGAAAGCGTGTTGTACAGACGGAAGTAGTTTTGGAATGTCACAGATGCCAAGGTCACATTCTCGGGCTTGATGTCTACATTTTCCTTAGCTTCAATCGCTTGGTGCAGACCATCAGACAAACGACGGCCAGACATCATTCGACCTGTAAATTCGTCGATCAGTACGATTTCATCGTCACGTACGATGTAATCTTTATCGCGTTGGAACAACTTGTGCGCACGCAAACCTTGGTTGATGTGGTGAACCAAGCTAGTGCTTTCGGGATCATAAAGCGTCGCATCAGCTTCCAGCAAACCACGGGCGCGCAACTGTTCTTCAAGGAACTCGTTTCCATCATCAGTAAAGGTCACGTTGCGGGATTTTTCATCCAGTTCAAAGTGGTCGTCAGTTAACGATGGAATCACACCATCGATAGTAATGTACATTTCAGAGCGGTCATCTGAAGGACCAGAAATAATCAGCGGGGTGCGGGCTTCATCGATCAGAATGCTGTCGACTTCATCCACGATCGCGAAGTTGTGTTCTTTTTGGTAAATCTGGTTTAGCTCAGATTTCATATTATCGCGTAGGTAATCAAAACCAAGTTCGTTGTTTGTCGCGTATGTAATGTCAGAATTATACGCAGCTTGCTTATCTTCATGGGTCGCATCGCTGACAGCTACGCCAGTTGTTAGGCCAAGCGCTGCGAATACTTTACTCATCCATTCAGCGTCACGTTTTGCAAGGTATTCGTTCACGGTGACTACGTGTACACCTTTACCGGTCAATCCGTTCAAATAAGCAGGGAACGTCGCAACAAGGGTTTTACCCTCGCCCGTCTTCATTTCTGAGATGTTGCCTTGGTGTAGGAATATCCCACCCAACAACTGCACATCAAAGGCGCGAAGGCCCAATGAGCGCTTAGCGGCTTCACGACAGTTGGCAAATGCCTCTGGCAGCAAATCATCCAAGCTTTCGCCATTGTTGGCGCGCTCCGCAAATTCGCGGGTCTTGGCGATCAATTCTTCATCACTCAGGACCTCGAACTCAGGCTCCAGCGCATTGATCTTTTCCACCAACGGACGGGCCGCTTTTACTTTGCGATCATTGGCAGATCCAAAGATCTTTTTCGTGAGTGTTCCGAAACCTAGCATTAAGTACTCCAGCCGTGGTGTGTTGTGTTTCGCAGCAAGCGCTTGCCCGACCCGCGTACAGTCCATAGATACAAGTTAGGTTAGTCCCAACCATGCCCATAGCGGATGTAAGGGGCACATCAAACAGTGTCAATGTTACGCCCAGTCGTGACCATAATCATAGGACTATACAATGCAAAAACGTCTCAACTTTGTAGCCGCACTGGGCCTTGCAGTAACTTTCGCCATGCCTGTGCAGGCTCAGGACGCAAACACGGTCGTTGCTACCGTGAATGGGAAATCCATCACCCTAGGTCACATGATCGTGGCACGCGCTATTTTGCCAGAGCAATATCAACAATTGCCAAACGACGTCCTCTTTGAAGGCATTCTAAAACAACTGGTCGAGCAAACACTGTTAGCCGATAACTTTGAAGGCACATTGTCAAAGCGCATTCCGATTTCTTTGGAAAACGAGCAACGCTCTTTGATCGCTGGCGAAACGCTGGAAGCAGTGCTGTCCCAAGTACTAAGCGAAGACACAGTCAAAGCGGCTTATAATGCGCAGTACGCTGATGCGGAGCCTGCAAAAGAATACAACGCCTCTCACATTTTAGTTGAGACAGAAGAAGAGGCGTTGGCAATCCAAGCTGATGTCGATGGCGGAGCAGACTTTGCAGCAATCGCCAAAGAAAAGTCGACAGGTCCTTCAGGTTCAAACGGTGGCTCCCTTGGCTGGTTTGGCAAAGGCGCAATGGTTCCCAACTTTGAAGCTGCAGTTGTTGGTCTAGACGTTGGGGCTGTTTCAGCACCTGTTCAAACTCAGTTTGGCTGGCACGTTATAATCTTGAATGAAACGCGCAACACCAGCGCACCGGAACTTGATGCGGTTCGCGCTGAGATCGAAGGTACCCTTCGCGAAGAAGCCGTCACAACAAAAATTCAAGAACTGCGTGAAGCCGCAACAATTGATCAAAGCGGCGCAGAGGGCATCGACCCTTCCATCTTGTCTGACCTTAGCATTGTTGAATAATCTGAATGGGCAGTACTATGCAAAAATCCCCTCTCGCGCCTGCGTGTTTTCCTGAACTGCCTGTCGTAAACGGCGTAACCTTTGCAACGATTGCTGCAGGGGTTCGCTATTCAGGACGAACAGATGTGATGCTGGCAAGACTAATCACAGGCACTTCCATTGCAGGAGTGTTCACAAAATCAACCACTCGCGCGGCGCCTGTTCTGGATTGTCAGGCAAAGCTTGGTGGTGATTGCACGGCACCGGCTGCAATTCTTGTAAACTCCGGTAATGCCAATGCCTTCACTGGCAAGAACGGTCAAACGTCAGTCACAGCAATCTGTGATGCTGTGGCGGATGCCTGCAATGTCCCAGTGAATCGCGTCTTCACCTCTTCGACAGGTGTAATCGGTGAACCACTCGCTCATGATCGGATCATCGAGAACCTGCAGACCTTGAACAACACTCAAAGTGCTGACGCCGTAGAGGCTGCTGCCAACGCGATCATGACAACCGACACCTACGCAAAGGGCTCTGCACAAACTGTACAAATTGATGGTAGAATTGTGCAGATTGTCGGAATTGCCAAAGGTTCTGGCATGATCGCACCTGATATGGCAACGATGTTGGTCTACATCTTTACGGACGCTGTATTTGAGCAAACAGCGTTACAAAAGTTGGTGTCGGACACCTCAGATCGAACATTCAACTGCATCACAGTTGATAGCGACACATCGACATCAGATTCATTGTTGATGGCTGCCACTGGTGCATCAGGCGTGAATGCACAAGGCAACGCCAACTTTGCCGACGCGCTGCACAAATTGATGCTCGATCTGTCCCAACAAGTGGTTCGTGATGGCGAGGGCGCTACTAAGCTGGTTGAGATTGCCGTAACGGGTGCAGTCGATGATAGCGTTGCACGCATCCACGCGATGGCCATTGCAAATTCACCTTTGGTCAAGACAGCCATAGCCGGCGAAGACCCAAATTGGGGTCGGATCGTAATGGCAATTGGCAAATCAGGAGCGCCCGCAGATCGTGACCTTATCTCGATCTCATTCGGTGATGTGAATGTCGCATCACACGGTTGGGTGAACCCTGATTATGTTGAAGCAGAAGCAGCGGCACTAATGAAAAAGCAAGAGATCAAGATAGCTGTTGATCTGGGAATGGGCACAGGAACGGCAACGGTTTGGACCTGCGATTTGACCCACGGTTATATCGAGATCAACGCAGATTACCGTTCATGAAGGTCGTTCTAGTTTCAGCCGTAGCCCTCATCGACGTTGATGGACGTGTCTTGTTGGGTCAACGGCCCAAAGGTAAATCCATGGCTGGATTATGGGAGTTTCCAGGCGGTAAGGTTGAAGTGGACGAGACGCCTGAGGTCGCCCTGATCCGTGAGCTGGAAGAAGAGTTGGGAATTAACACCTGGGAAAGCTGCCTCGCACCGCTGACCTTTGCCAGCCACAGCTACGATGATTTCCATCTACTTATGCCCCTGTTTGCCTGCCGTAAGTGGGAAGGCACGCCAATGTCACGTGAAAACCAAGCGTTGAAATGGGTATGGCCTAATGAGTTACGCAACTACCCTATGCCAGCAGCCGATGTCCCATTGATCCCAATCTTGCGCGACTGGCTTTAAACAAACCACAAGACAACAAAAAAGGGGAAGGCTGTTGCCTTCCCCTTTTCTATTTTCATGACACCAACTGACTTAGTCGAGTGTACGTGTAATTTCTTCACGTTCGAAGATCTCGATAACGTCGTCCGCGCGGATGTCTTCATAGCGTTCAAACGCCATGCCACATTCGTAACCAGACTTAACGTCAGCAACTTCGTCTTTGAAGCGCTTAAGGGTCTTAAGTGTACCTTCGTGGATAACCACGTTGTCACGTAGCAAGCGAACACCTGCTGAGCGACGAGCAACACCTTCAGTAACCATACAACCAGCAACTTTGCCGACGCCAGTAACCTTGAAAACCTCTTTAATGGTTGCATAACCAATGAAGTTCTCACGAATTTCCGCACTCAAAAGACCAGAAGCCGCCGCTTTAACGTCATCCACAAGGTCATATATGACCGAGTAGTAACGAATTTCGACGCCTTTTTGGTTGGCCGTGTTTCGAGCAGAAGCATTCGCACGAACATTAAAGCCAATAACTGGAGCGTTAGATGCTTCAGCCAAGCTGATGTCCGTTTCAGTAATCGCGCCAACACCTGAGTGTAGGATACGAACACGCACCTCATCGTTGCCAATTTTTTCCATCGCTTGCACGATCGCTTCAGCAGAACCCTGAACATCAGTTTTTACCAAGATTGGCAATTCGCTAACGCTCTCGTTCGCTTTGGCATTCGCCATCAACTGTTCCAGCGTCGTTGCTGCACCAGCTGTTGCACGTTTATCTTTAGCCGCTTTTTGGCGATATTCCGCAATCTCACGGGCTTGCGCATCGGTTTCAGTCACGTTCAAAACGTCACCAGCAGATGGCGTACCGTTCAGACCCAAGACCTCAACAGGCATAGATGGGCCAGCTTCCTTGATGCGTTCGCCTTTGTCGTTGATCAGCGCACGGACCTTACCGTACTTTTCACCGACAACAAAAATATCACCCGTACGCAACGTACCTGCTTGGATAAGAACCGTGGCAACTGGGCCGCGACCTACATCAAGCTTCGCTTCAATCACAGCGCCTTGGGCAGCGCGATCTGGATTGGCTTTCAGTTCCAATATCTCTGACTGCAACGCGATAGCTTCAAGAAGCTTATCAAGGCCCTGTCCCGTTTGAGCAGAAACTTCAACGTCCTGAACATCACCAGACATCGCTTCCACGATAACTTCGTGCTGTAGCAAATCGGTGCGCACTTTTTGCGGGTTAGCTTCGTGCTTGTCGATTTTGTTGATCGCAACAATCATCGGAACGTTTGCCGCTTTAGCGTGAGCAATCGCTTCGATTGTTTGTGGCATTACGGCGTCATCCGCCGCGACAACCAGAACAACAATGTCGGTAACCTGTGCACCACGAGAACGCATAGACGTAAACGCCGCGTGACCCGGTGTGTCGAGGAACGTCAACAATGTGCCGCCTTCAGTTTTGACCTGATAGGCACCAATGTGCTGCGTGATGCCACCGGCTTCGCCAGAAACAACTTTTGCACCGCGAAGTGCATCCAACAATGATGTCTTACCATGGTCAACGTGGCCCATGATCGTAACGACCGGTGCGCGTGATTTCAGGCTTGCTTCGTCGTCTTCAACCACATTGATCACGTCTTCGACGTCCGCGTCAGAAACGCGGTTCACTGTGTGGCCAAATTCTTCGATGATCAGCTCGGCTGTATCAGCGTCGATGGTTTCGTTTTGTGTAACCATCATGCCCATTGTCATAAGTGATTTCACAACGTCACCAACACGCTCAGTCATACGCGCAGCCAACTCAGAAACCACGATGGCCTCTGGCAGGTTAACAGTACGCAATACCTTTTCGCGCTCGACCGTGCCACCCATCGCTTTTTGACGCGCACGCTCTTGCTTGCGCTTCATGGAAGCCATGGAGCGATGGCGACCAGCGCCGCCAGTCAATGCTTGGTTCAGTGTTAGCTTACCTCCGCGGCGACCATCGTCGCGGGCTGTCTTTGGGCGTGCCTGAGCTTCACGCTCGTTTTTTCGCGGTGTAGCTGCTGGCAACGGGCCACCGCGATTTGGCGCAGCACGAGCAACAGCAGGCGCAGCAGATGTTTTCACAGCGGGTGCTGCAGCAGCCTGGGCCGCAGCCTCAGCTTCTTTCGCTTTGCGCACTTCTTCTTCAGCTTTCGCTTTCAAGCTTTCGACGCGTGCTTTTTCTTCTGCCTCTTTGGTATCGATCTCAGCACGACGACGCTCACGCTCTTCAGCGCGAGCTTTGTCTTCAGCTTCGCGTGCGGCTTGATCTTCGACTTCACGTGCCTTGGCAACTTGAACAGCTTTCAGGCGACGCTCCATCTGCGCATCAGTAATGCCTGCAGGGCGTTTAGAAGGAGAGCCCACACCAAGTGGTGCAGCTGCACCAGCTTTGTTTGCGGCCCCTGGCTTGGGAACCACAACGCGCTTGCGCTTTGTTTCAACGACCACGTTCTTAGTACGTCCGTGGCTGAAACTTTGTTTCACATTCCCTGGGCGTCCACCGCTCAGACCTAATGTCTTCTTACCGTCAGTATCGCTCATAAAGCTCGTCTATCCTTTCAGATCAACAGGGTCTTCGACCTTGTCATCTATACTTGCGCGTCGAACGCCCCGTAACCGTTGGGCTTCCTCTACAACACGTTTGGTCAGTCCACCAGAGGCGAGCGCCCCATGGATCACGATTTGACGACCAAACGCCAAACCTAATTCTTCCGACGTAAGCCAGCCAATGTAACTGCCATAGTGCGGTGTACTTAATTTCGACTTGCCTCGACCAGACCCATCGACGGCCTGAAACAAGACTTGTGCTTCTTCCGATTGAAGCCACGACTTGGTCTTTTCATACCCAGCCACAGCCGAACCGGCCTTGCGAGACATTGCGATCAAGTCGACCACTTTGCGTGCCAATTGTTTTTCGACCTCGTCTAACAAGTCTTCAGGTATAATAACCTGTTGTTTGGCTCCGCGTGAAAACAATTTTTTACTAACAGCCATTTCTAGCGTATCACGATCCGCCGCAACGTATACACCACGTCCCGGCAATTTATCCGAAATATCCGGGTAAATCACATCTTCAGGACCTACAACGAAGCGGATCAACCCAAACTTAGGTTGCACTTCACCCGTGACAATGCACTTACGATCTGGACCGTCTTCCCGGTCCTTTGTGACGCCACCGCGACCCATCAGGAAACTCCGAAGCCTACGATCAGGCCTCGGATCCCTCCGCGTCGGCTGCTTCGTCTTCTTCTGCTACTTCTTCTTCCAAATCTGCAATATCAACCCAACCTAATGAAACGCGAGCTGTCATAATCATCTTCTGAGCCTCTTCAAGCTCGATACCGAATGGTTCTAGAACACCGTCATCTTTGATGCGTTCGCCATTGTCTGTCGTCCAGCCACCGGCAAGCTCCCAGTCGGCACATGTTGCAAAGTCTTCCAATGTTTTCACATCATCTTTTGCCAAAGCTTCCAACATCTGCGCTGTCAGACCTTCAAAGTTGATTAAGCTGTCTTCGACGCCCAGCGCGCGTGCTGCATCAAGTGCCGCTTTGTTTTGCGCTTCCAGTACATCGCGGGCACGTGCCTGCAATTCGCCAGCAGTCGCTTCATCAACACCGTCGATGACCAACAACTCTTCTACCTCAACGTAAGCAACCTCTTCAAGGTTAGTGAACCCTTCAGCCACCAATAGCTGCGCAAAGAATTCGTCCAGATCCAAATTGTCCATAAACAATTTGGTGCGTGCTTCGAACTCTTTCTGGCGACGTGCGGATTCATCAGCTTCGGTCATGATGTCGATATCAAGACCAGTAAGCTGTGCTGCCAAACGTACGTTTTGACCACGACGACCAATTGCCAACGAAAGCTGCTCTTCTGGAACAACAACTTCAATCTTGCCTGCTTCTTCATCCAAAACAACTTTGGAAACTTCAGCTGGCTGCAATGCGTTCACAAGGAAAGTTGGTTGGTCTTCATTCCATGGGATGATGTCAATCTTCTCGCCCTGCAGTTCGTTAACAACTGCCTGAACGCGTGAACCACGCATACCAACACATGCACCAACTGGGTCGATAGAACCGTCATGTGAGATCACAGCAATTTTCGCGCGAGAGCCTGGATCACGTGCAACAGCTTTAATCTCGATGATGCCATCATAAATTTCTGGAACTTCCATCTTGAACAGCTCAGCCATGAATTCTGGCGCTGTACGAGATAAGAAGATTTGCGGGCCACGTTGTTCGCGACGCACGTCTTTGATGTAAACGCGGATACGGTCGTTCGGGCGATAAGATTCGCGGCCAATTTTCTCGTTGCGGCGCAAGATTGCTTCGCCAGCACCCACATCAACAATAACGTTGCCGTACTCTTCGCGCTTGACCAAACCGTTGACGATTGAGCCAACGCGATCCTTGAATTCTTCGAACTGCCGATCACGCTCAGCTTCGCGGATTTTTTGCAAGATGACCTGTTTCGCAGATTGCGCCGCGATACGGCCCATTTCTACAGGGGGTACTTCTTCGATCAATTGCTGACCAACTTCTGGATCGGCCATGTATTGCTTGGCTTGCTCAACAGTGAACTCGGCTTGGTAGTTCTCTAACTCTTCTTCAGCAACAACGGTGCGCACGCGCGTAAATGTGGCTTTGCCATTTTTACGGTCGATGGAAACACGGATGTCCATTTCTGTGCCGTACCGAGATTTAGCCGCGCGTGCGAGGGATTCTTCCATCGCTTCGATAACCAACCCAGGGTCGATCATCTTTTCACGTGCGACCGCTTCAGCGGTTTGCAACAGCTCTAGCTGGTTTGCAGAAGTAATAGCCATCAGTCTTCTCCCTCATCGGACGCTTCGGTCTCGATCTCATCAAACGTGTCTTCGTTTAGTGCGTTTTCGTTCAAAATACCCGCCGCTTTACGCTGGCGCAGCATTTCAGCAATTAGTTCATCGGTCAGCACCAATTTGGCATCGCTTAGCCAATCAAACTGCAAACCAATCGTGCCTTCTTCAACGTTGATCAAAACATCGCTGCCATCAATTCCTGCCAATTGCCCCTTAAAGCGGCGGCGGCCGTCGATCAACTCAGTCGTTTCAATTTTAGCCTCATATCCCTCAAAGTTTTCGAAATCTTTAAGACGGGTTAAAGGCCGATCAATTCCAGGGCTGGACACTTCCAGCGCATATTCATCAACAATCGGATCTTCTACATCTAAAGTTGCCCCAACAGCCGTCGAAATTTTGGCGCAGTCATCCACTTCGATCCCGCCCTCAGGCTTATCAGCCATGATTTGCAGGATAGTGTTCTTGCCAGACATCAGGCGCACACGCACCAATTCATAACCAAGATCTTCAATCACGGGAGTGATGATCTCAGCCATACGGCGGTCAATGGCAGCTTTGGCGATTAGGTCGTTGGTCATATTATCCATCTAACGATTAAGCACAAAAAAACGGGCGCGCGGCCCGTTGACTTATCCGGTGGAGCGTTGGGTTTAGACCCCAACACGCCGCTATTGATATCCACATACGCAGGTTAAACTGAGTCTACAACCCCTTTTCCGGGTTAGGCCATCCACCACCGCGTTGCCATGCGGGTATTGTCGAGCGGCCAAAACTGCCCAATCGCCTTTGGTTGTGCGATTGAATGCCGTGCAATCTGCTGAACATAACGAGGGCTGGGTAATAATTGAAATTCTATTGGATCAGAATACGGATCAAGGGCCGAAATATCTGCAACGTCTACCAAACCGGTTCGCAACGCCTCTGCGCGAACTTCATCTGCAGAAATTGAAACCAATTCGATCTCATCAAACCAGCCTGCTGACATATTTTTGCGATGTTTTGATACGCGTGTTCCAATGAATTGCTGACCCGCTTGGAATTTATAAACACGATATAAACCTGTACCAATGCCAACCGCCTGTCGTGATGCCTGCGCAGGCAAAACCGCAAACTCTGGATCAGCCAATAAATACGGGAAACTATGATTGGCTTCATTCAACGTTACTACAACTTGATCAGCCCGTCCAAAAACGACCCCCTGAACGTCTAGACGTGGATGCCGGCCAAACAAAGAAACCACATCATCAACATGCAACGCAATACCGTCATGAAACATCATTGACGGGTGGATCAGAAACGACCACGTTTTGCCGCCATCATTGGTTTCCCAAGATTGCGCAATATCGCCTCGCAAGGTTCCATCGCCTGCGATCTCAGTCAGGGTTTCAAAAATTGCGCCGCGTGCCGCCTGCATGAATGCACCATCAACTGTGCCCCAATGATCGCTGCGCGTTGCACCGGACAAAGCCGCGCGTAAACGACCGCCACGGCACGGTGCAGTTTGTGCGGATACACCCGTCGCCGCCAGCAATGCAGCTGCGGCACCAGATGTGAAAAGAACTCGGCGATCAATATGGTTCATGATGCTGCAATCCTATCCATAGCGTGCACCAACCCAGCCGTAATTCCGGGTTCCGAAAGCGTATGCCCCGCATAAGGAATCATATCTAAATCACAAGCTGGCCAAACTTTTGCAATGGTGTAAGCTGCTTGTGGTGGGCAAATCATATCATAGCGTCCCTGAACAATCACACCGGGAATATGTGCTATACGGTCCATATTTGCCAAAATTTCACCATCAGTTTCCAAGAAACCTGCATTAACGAAATAGTGATTTTCAAGGCGCGCAAACGCTCGCGCATATTCACCTGGGGATTCACCCACACTACCGTTTGAATTGATTGAGGCCAGCGCGTTCTCCCATGAGGACCACGCTTTTGCATATTTTAATTCAGTCTGCATATCCCCACAAAATAGACGTTTCGCATACGCAGCGATTAAATCGCCTTGTTCATCCACTGGAATCAAACCTGCAAATCGGTCCCAAACTTCCGGCCAGAATTTCCCAGCACCACCGCCATAGAACCAATCAAGCTCTGCTTGGGTCATCAGAAAAACACCACGAAGGACTAAATGCGTCGTGCGATCAGGATGAGATTGGGCATAAATCAACGAAAGTGTCGCACCCCAGCTGCCACCAAAAATAATCCAGGCATCAATGTCTAACGCATTTCTTATTGCTTCGATGTCATCGACCAAATGCCATGTGGTGTTGTTTTCGACTGAGGCGTGCGGGCGTGAGCGACCACAACCGCGCTGATCAAACAGAATAATGTGGTAAATGTCTGGGTCGAAATAACGACGCATAGTGGGGCTACATCCACCGCCCGGGCCACCATGCAACACCACAACTGGGACACCTTTTGGGTTCCCACATTGCTCAACATAAATGCTATGACCCTGCCCGACATCCATCATCTGCTGATCGAAAGGGTCGATCGGCGGGTACAGATATTGCACTGCACGCTTTTGGTCCGTGTGTTTGTCCATTACAGCCCTATATAATCTAAGAACGCCAAGAAAACAGATGGAGAGCAAAATGCAAGCGCCTCAAACGACAGTAGACCCATTAGAAGTCGCCAAATTTGAGGCGATGGCCACGGAATGGTGGGACCCCAACGGGAAATTCAAACCATTGCACATGCTAAATCCTTGCCGTCTTGATTATATCACAAGCCAAATTGCAGGTGAGTTTGATCGCGATCTATCAACATCTGAAGCCTTTAAGGGGCTGCGCATTCTAGATATCGGTTGTGGCGGCGGTTTACTATCTGAGCCGATGGCACGTCTTGGGGCAGAAATAATTGGCGTTGATGCGGCTGCAAGAAATATTCCTGTTGCGGCAGCACATGCTGCACAATCTGGGCTGAATATCGATTACCGCCACACAACCGCCGAAGCGATGGCCGCAGATGGCGAACGATTCGATGTCATTATGAACATGGAAGTTGTTGAGCACGTCGCCAATCCACTGACCTATCTGACAGCTTGCCAAAAATTGCTAAAGCCTGGCGGGTTGCACATTTGCTCAACGATTAACCGTAATCCAAAATCCTACATGTTTGCGATTATTGGGGCAGAGCATGTTATGCGCTGGCTTCCTAAAGGGACCCACGAGTGGCGCAAATTCATCACGCCAGATGAGCTGTTTGGATTGCTAGAAAAATCAGGCATGACCCCAGTGGATCGCCAAGGTTTTGTGTTCAATCCACTGACATGGGGATGGCGTTTATCTGACCGTGATCTGAGCGTGAACTACGTCACTGCCAGCACGAAAACAGTCTAAAGCTGCTTTCGCAATTCGCGCAGAATGGGCAGGGCGGCGCGCACGCCTTCCTCGCCCAGTTGTTCGATCACGTTATCAACAATCGGTGCAATTGCATTTAATGCCTCATCACGCGCTTGGCGCCCTGCGGGGCTTATCGCAACCATCTTGCGGCGCGCGTCGTCCCAATCTGGCCGAATGTGGATGTATCCTGCCCACTCCAACTTACCCAAAGTATTGGTAATTGCACCGCGCGTAACGTTAAATGTTTCAGCCAACTGCGCAGGACTACGTTCACCTTCGTGCCAAGCCAGATGGTTCAGGATTGAAAAGTGTGAAATTTCCATCCCTTTAGGCAACACACTTGTGAGACGGTAACGAACTTTTTGATCCGCCGCTAAAATCTCACTGAAGAGTGAGATCGCG
>Ga0209712_10002809_pt1 | contig 14279 bp, 17 predicted proteins | sample ArcOceMetagenome_FD_187443 | JGI IMG/M metagenome (GOLD analysis project Ga0209712, IMG submission 187443) | Marine eukaryotic phytoplankton communities from Arctic Ocean - Arctic Ocean - Greenland ARC118M Metagenome (SPAdes) (version 2) | ecosystem: Environmental > Aquatic > Marine > Oceanic...
CTGGTTGTTTTGATGTTCCGAAGGGTCTGGATGATATCAGAATGGTATATGACGCGTCAAAAAGCTTAATAAATGAGGCATTGTGGGCGCCAAATTTTATGTTACCTAAGATCGATTCAGTGCTCAATAACGCTACATTGACTTCATGGTTTGGGGACATTGATTTAGGCGAAATGTTCCTTAACTATTTCTTGGATCCGCAGATTCGTCCATGTGCCGGAGTCGATGTTACGGGCTCGCTCCGAGATAAACCACAGCCGGAGCGAGAAAGGTTACTAATGCGTTGGGAACGATCTATGATGGGATTGAAAAAATCCTCACCCTACAACTGCACTAGAGCATTCGCTTGGACCGAGGATTTCGTCAGAGTTGATAGACACAATCCATTAATTCCTCTTCGTTGGGATAAGGTAGTGCTTAATTTGCCAGGTCAAGACGATTATAGATTATAACCCAACGCTTCCGTGGGTATTCCGTTTCGACTCGAGCAGGAACCAGGCCGCCGCCTTCTTTTGCACATATGTTGATGATATTGGGACAGGTGACTACCTATGCTAGTCGGATAAATCACATGGGTCAGCAGGATGCTCAGCGTAAACGACGCTGAATTTCGTTGTCATTCGTAATAAAGTTAAATGACAGTTTGCGTGTTGACTCCAAGAAGAACTATTTTTACTCTGAACTGACGTCGACACAAATATTTTATTTTTATGATATCTTTAAAACCAAGCGAGCTTCAATACAGGACCCCGCTACACAACATGACCTACTCATCACGTCACTCGTGACAGTCCCGTCACAGCAGTCATAGTCATATTGTAGTAATCTGTATTTGTGATTGAAAACCGTGTTTGCCTTCTCAAGACTCAACCTCATCCCGGGTCACCACACACACCACAGCAGTCATCATTGCAACACAAAAGTCATCCCCGTCAAATCGTTTCTGTTCTTTTTGGCGCCAAATTGGTGGTGGAGACAAACAAGTAATAATCTTTCAAGTGAGTTGAAAGACTGGAAGAGTAATAGGGCAATATAACCTTATAAGCAGAGATCTAGTAGGTAAGATAGATGCTTAGTGATAGGTGATTAGATTGTAAGGCTATACGAGCTATGTGATCGCCAAAGAGTCCTGAGAGTACTCAGAACCTCCCTATAGGGATAAGAACATTACAGAAGTCGTTCGCTTCAATCGTTTCTGTCTTTTTGGTGCCAAATTGGTGGTGGAGACAAATAAAACTTGATTATCAACATTATGATAGAAGTCGTCCGCGTCATTTCTGTCTTTTTGGCTTCAAATTGGTGGTGGAGACAAACAAAACTTGATTATTAACATTATGATAGAAGTCGTCCGCGTCATTTCTGTCTTTTTGGCTTCAAATTGGTGGTGGAGACAAACAAAAATCGACACATTTTCTTTACGTAACTTGTCACAAAATAGGCGCAAGAAACAAGAAAGACCTTTTAGTCATTTATAGATGGTTCTGGTTTCCAAAAAACAAATATTTTCTGAATATTTTAGACGGATTATAAGACTGCATTCCACCCAAGGCATTTAATTTAGCCTGTTTATATTTTGTAAGAAATGAAATGACCTTTCATGACGCTCAACTTTGAAACTTCTGAAGATGTGTTTCAATTTTGGCTTTCTTCTGCTTATATTTACAGAATCGCTTGCTTTCACAACACTTGGTAATACAATGCAGAAATCAATTATGAATGACATTACTCGCGATGAAATTATTGCGCTTATGTTTAGGGAGAATAAGTACTCAAAGGAGGTGATCTCAGGTGTACCTGCTGCGCAATTTGACTGCTCGTCTTCTTCTATGAATGATCCTCGATTGAGCCCTATCAGTGTAACCGGGTTGCTCGACTGTGATGAGGCAAGGGCAAGAGTGTGTGAATGGATGTATCAGGTGAGTAAATCAGCAGACTTAAGTCTTGGTTGATGAGTCTCCTCCTTGATTGTTATTGGTATTTCAATACTAGTATCAAGAACGAAGGCCCTGTCGATACGTGTAGTAACTTTTTCGTGTTCTTGTTATGAAATCTTCAATTCTCTCACCGTTTTCGGTTGATATTGTTCCCCAATACAGATAGTGGATCATTTTAAATTAGAACGCGAAACAATACCAGTTGGTATGTCCTTATATGAGCGCTACATGGCAAAATATCAGTGCGATGATAGGCATCGTTGCCAGCTTATTGCAGTTACGGCTTTGTACATTGCCCTGAAGGTCCATGAGAAAAGAAGGAAAGATACGCTTTCCTTTTTCTGCGAACTGTCTTCAGGACGCTTCACTGAGCAAAATATTGAGGCAATGGAAGTTGAAATGCTAATGGGTTTGAATTGGTTGGTTAATCCTCCAACTCCTCAAGCATTTCTCTATCTCTTCACTCGGTTCCTTGCCCCTATGCTACCAGCTAAAGCTAGATCTGTAGCATGCCATCGCATCTACGAAGTTGCTAATTTCATTTCCGAAGTCTCCTTACTCCAAAACAATATCAGAGACCAGAATGCATCAACCATCGCGGCAGCCTCGTTCTTTATTGCAATCACAGGAGTCCATGATAGTTTGCTTAATCATAGTGGGTGTTCTGACGTAATTGCCGATGTGCTTGCCTTTTGCATTTCTACTGATTCAAGGACAATCAACTCTGTTTCTCTCCTTATGAAGGCAAATCTAGTAGATTCGTATGAGGGCCAATTATCACTCCAAGATATATACGAGAGGCTAGACGCCAATAGAGAAGTCTACGCCAGGCAGTGAACAATATCATGTTTGATAAAACTGGCAGTTGAGTCACAAAGAACAAATCTCTGCCCATACACAGACAGTTGCATATACCTACTTTTCCTAGGATTAGCCGATTAGCCATAACCCATAACTCCAGGACATATACAGGAGACGCCAATAATAGAGAAGTCTACGATAGTCAGTGAACAATATCATTGAATACACCTACACACTTTGATTAGCCTTAGAAAATAAGTTCAAGCAAAAGATCAAAAGTTACTATTTTTTAAATTGTTACTTGCTATTTTTCAAAGCTTGACGAATAGTCTTGAACCTATCAACGCAATCCTTCTTCGATTGTCCTGGAACTCCTTGAGCAATGCTGGACCAACGTTCATTCTTCTCCACGGAAGATGGAAACTGAGCCAAGCCTGCTTGCAACTGTTTATCCTGATCTTCCGTCCACTCAGATACATCTTTCGGAGTATCGTCGCTCGCTTTAGCCTTTGCAGCAGATGCAGTGGAGTTTGCGACCTGGTTATACTTCTCTATGCACTCCTCTTTCCTACGTGGGTCTTCAAGTTGACAAAAGTTGTTGACAAATAGTGCAATTGCCTCCCATCTATTCGCTCCTCCTGCAGGGTATTTTTTCACTGCCTTTACAAGAGCAGCCAGTTCTTCTTTGCTCCATGGTTTTACTGCGCGAGCTGCCTTTGCAGCTTACTTCTTTCTTTATACGTGTAATGTAGTGTGTACTGTTTCTATACTGGGTGTTGGTTGTCCTTTAGAGGATATTTGTAAATTCGAAAGCCGGAATCATTATTCCGATTCATACAAATGCTGAGATTGATGGTGAAATATAAGATCAGCAGCACCATTGGTATGGTTGCTGCATGCCATCATAACCGCACTTATTCAATTGACAATCGCGTTCTCACCAGAGCAGTGGAGTCCAATAGCAGTTTCTATGAAAGTCATTTGGCAACCTATGTTCGTAGACATCGGAAGCAAGCCCAGCAATAGTGTCTTTGGCAGTTGAGAATAGTAGTACTCAATTGTCATAGACATCAACGATACATTGTTGGGGCATTATAATCATCGAGGATACAAAGTTCTCGTGAAAAAGATGTGTACTAGACTTCTTCCCACCATTTTCATGTGTAAATACTGGCCCAATTGTGCATGTTCCAATTCATTTCTCTTGCGCGGCGACGATGAGCTTTCCCGCCGTTTCGCATATGACAATAGAGTTTTTGGTTGGCAGGGTGGTAATATCCACGTTCAAAGGTTTTGCCGCAGATGGGGCATTGTGCGATCGCTTGGTTGATTTTCTCTGGCATCTTTGAAGCAGTATGTATGGGTGCGTAATTAGTTGTGTGTTCTTTCTACAGTATCAATCGTATCCTGCCCAGAAATTTGATTCTCTTCCTTCGGTCCCAGTCAGGAATGCGATTGAACTGTTCGCATGTCAACTTCGGTTGTTGACGGACAGACGGAGGATTTTCGAAGAGCGAAGTACCCAAGAGCTTAGTCTGTGCAGATTTATATTGTGAACAATTTGGAACTTGCAGTGTGCAGAGCGTAATTATATCTCGTTATTGCGAAGGGCATGGTTGTGGTAATCCAAGCTCATTCTAAGGAATTTGTACTAATTATGGAGTCTTTTCCATTTTTGCATACACTTTAATCCGAATCCATTCGATCGTGCAAATCTTAGTAACCTTTTCCCCAATCAACTGTGTATAAAAGATCATTGCCAGCCACATATCTTTCATAATTTTTGAGGAAAAGCTCTGGGACATCTTGTCCTCTCGTTACACCTGAAATATGAGGAGAAATTATTACATCATTTCGACCCCAAAGACGGCTTGTCTCCGGTAAAGGCTCCTTTTCAAATACGTCTAGAATTGCGGCAGAAATGAAATTCCTATCAAGAGCAAACAGCAAACTACCTTCATCCGTGACATCTCCTCTTCCGCAATTCAAAAAGACAGGTGATTTCCCTCCTTGTTCTATTCCAGCTAAGGCAAATGCTTTGTCAGACAACAACCCTTTCGTTTCGGAAGTAGACGGAAGCACTGATATGAGATAATCAGCTTCTCGAAGCGCATGCGACAAATCATTAGTACATTCGTCCACCCCCTCGGGAAGTTCCAATCGTTCATTCTTGGAAAAAGCAATAGTTCTCATCCCAAACCCAAACTTTGCCGCCCTTGCTATACAAGATCCGATATCACCACAACCTCCCAAAATCACAATTGTCAAATCAGATAAATATCTAAAGTTTCTCAATGCATCACCACTCCCTCGCCAAGATTTATTTTCTTGATCCTTTTCTACCAAGTCAAACCTACGTTCGTGCGCAATTATTCTCCCCATGCACCACTCAGCAATCGGTCGTCCAAATGTCCCTGCAAAGCGAGTCAATGTAAAGTGAAGGGGGGAAATCATCCCAGGTGTATCAAAGATCGTGTCTACTCCAGCAAATGTAGATTGACACCATTTTAGGTTAGGCAAGGCGTCAGGGTTGTACTCCAGTATTTTTGCAAGTAATGCTGGTTCTGTAATGAGAATCTGTGCATCTTTTAGTTGTTGAAATGTGGAAGATTGGATGTAGCGAGGTTCGAAGATGTTCAAATCGCCAGAGACTGGCAGTGCATCATCACGTATCTCACTGATAGATATTTTGGGAGCTTTCTTGCGGAGAGATGTGGCAATCTGATTGATGGTTGAGAATATGACGACATTTGGTATGGACGTACTAGTACTAGATTTCATAATTGTGCTGGCGGCAGTGGCCAACAACATCAATGAATGACGATAAATTTGCGAGTGAGCAAACTGCAAGCAAAATGTACTAAAAGTATTACCTGTGAACTGTGAACACCGGGCACCGCCGGTACTTTCACACGTTTTATTACGACGTACTCAAGTACCTCTACTGTATGCTGCATCATGCATCATCATGCTTGGTGATATCTTGATGATACACGTTACAAGTTACAACGTGGTGATGCGTCGGCCGTACAACCAGCAACGTATCACACTTACTTGATGATACCGATACTTTAGAGAAACTTAACTTTGAAATTAGAAGAATATAGCTAAACAGTGTTCTGAATGTCTCATATTTAAAAATATGATGACCAAAGATAGCATTATTCAAAGTGCAGCATCTCCAACTCATGGCTCTTGGCAAAAAAATTCTACATCAAACATGAATTTGATTGCATCTACAATTATTTTAAGCATCGCTCTGTCTTTCTGTAGTTTCGGTGGAGTGGATGGATGTTCTAACGATGATGATTACACTTTCCGTGGGCAAAGAGGAACTACTTGCAAATGGATTAGATTCACAGAAGAAAACCGCCTGAAATACTGCCCAAAGCAAGAAGTTGCTGAATCCTGTCCTGAATCTTGTGGTCATTGCTGTGAAAATGAGAATGAGACCTCCAACAAGTTCAAAACAAAGGACGAAGAGAATGGAGAGCAACCATGTTCCTGGCTGGACGAAGATGAAGCTCGCAAGGTAATGTATTGCAACAAATGGAGCAACGGAAGGATGGTCCGGGATGGGTGCACTGTGTCATGTTCTTATTGTCAAGAAGGTAAGACACACTATTCCCAGTTTACTCAACATACACCACCGTCACCGCTTCTTCGTACCACTGCTGACTTGCAATCTTGTAGAAATTCCTGTCAGAGATTGCCTGGACAACCCATCCTACAAACTCATAACTAAAAAAGGTCGAAAGAAGCCCTGTGAATGGATTAGAGAAAATATCTGGAGGAAGAATCAGTATTGCTCTACTATTAATAACGGCTACGAGGTCAACTCTGTCTGTGCAGAATCATGTCAGTCTTGTGCAGATTTTTCAATTACATTAGTCAATGCTGGTGACAATACCAATTATGATCAGGCATTCGTAAAGGCTAAGAAGAGATGGGAAAGCATTATTATTGGGGACCTAAGTAATACTGCAAATCCAGGAGGTCTTGATTTTTTTGTTGACTTGCTCTCTGTAAATTACACTGGTAGTGTTGATGACATTGTCATCGGTTACGAAATCAGTTATATCGACGGACCTGGGGAAACAATTGGTTATGCAGGGCCGATTTACTACAGGCCTACATATGCCCCTTTGTCTGGGGTGATGATTTTTGATGAAGATGATTTTGCATCATATGCAAATGATGATATTGATGTTATCATCATGCATGAGATGGTAAGTTGTAGGTCGCATCAAAGATCAGCTAGATTATTAATGGAGTTCATTCCAATTCTCACTTTTTATTTTATATTTCTCAGGGCCATGTGTTGGGCTTAGTCGACTCGTTTAACACTTGTAATGGGGGCTGCAATCAGTCTGGTGACTATGAGTACAAATGTCCCATCGCACAAGCGGCATATGAAGAACTGTTTCCGGGAGGGAATCTCATGCTTGAAGACGATGGAGGGAATGGCACAGAATGTCATCACTGGGACGACGATAACTTTCCAGTAAACGAGCCTGGGGCGACTGATCTAATGATTGGAAATTTTGAACCGGGTGAAGCGCAACTGCTCACAACGATTTCCCTGGCGGCTCTTGCCGACCAATCTGAAGAATATGTAATTGACTATTCCCAAGCCGATCCATACCCGACCACGAAGGGCCGTAGAATCGCAGCTGGACCGGTATGGGAAGTGTTGCGCCCCAAGTCTGCGTTCTCCTTACGGGGGAAAATTGTATACACTGAACCAATCCCATTCCTTCCTCTCGATTAGATACCAAATCCTTGTCAACTTGTTTTTAAATGTTTACGTGGTGCTTTAAGAATATAATAATGGAATCCACGATTTATCTTAACTACCTGCACTGGCAGAGTTGCTACTCGATTGTTCTACATATACTTAGTCCAGAGAGTTTGTAATATTATTCAGGCATGTCTATGTTATATCTAATCAGTCAACCTTTTTCACCTCACCATCTTCTCCAATGAAATATTTTCCTGGTTCTGTGATGATAATCTCCTTAACCTCATTCTTGGCCATGGTATACCCGCGGATGCTGACAGTCTCTTCAGCCTCTGCTCCCTCGGGGATTTCTTCTAATACGCAACCTTCGTTCTTGACAACAAGACCGTCAACCTCGACCTCGCAATGAGGCGCAGCTCTAATCACAAGTCCGCCATCTAATTGTAAATTCTTGATAGTCAAACCCTGGCCCTCCATTACAAGAGACGATCTCTTCGTGATACTTCCACCGTGAATTTTCTTAACGATTTCTTCCTGGGTAATTGCAAATCCTGGGCAGATAATGATTCGAGGACCAGGAGTTACTGGAATTCCACCAACCTTGACAAGATCCTCATCTTCTGTTATAGCAATATCCATACCTGCATGTTTGAGTTTGCGTTGATTTTGAATGTACTTGTCTGATTCTGCAGAAGACATGGTTCCTGGGGCGATATTTCCACCCTCGACCGCTTCAATACCAGATTCAAGTGAATTCTAGGAACAAGTTATCGATACAATACATGATTGTTAGAGCGTCATCAGTCATAAACTGTGCGTACCATGTATCATACCACGCCTTACAAAATCATTCTTACCTTTGCTGGACTGAAAGTAAACCATCTATCAAACAATGTAAACCCAATATTCACATCGCTGCCCATCTCCTTTTGGAAGAGCTTGGGAATATCTTGCATCATACATTCCAACCTAGTAGCCTTTTTGAATTCTGTTCTAGTGTCGTCCTTGTATTTGGGATTCACAAACTCTACAACTACTCCCTGATCCTCTCCACGGAGTGTTTTCGCATAAGCGTCTAATCCAATGACAATATTATTCGCGTTACCAGGGTAGGGTGAGAGACCGGTTGCCGGATCAGGTACATCTCCCAAACAATCTCCTTGAGTCTTGAGGAGGGGATCAAGTTGATTGTATTCGACATTGATGACTAGACTCTTTTCTGGATCAGTCTTGTGCCTAACGGGACGCAAGAACGTGAAGGAAAATTGTCAGTATCTCTATTGATATCCTTCCTACAAAGAAAAATTTGACAAATTCCATGGAAACAGTACAGTACAGATCGCGATGTATACTTACTCAAGTCTGGCAATGGCACCTGCAGCTTCTCCCGCCAATCTTGGAATGCAAATACTATTCATATCAAATCCTTTTTCAATGCTTACTCCAAGAGTTGGCAATATACTGTTGATCACAAGAGCATTCGTATCCTGGAGGAAAATAACATGCTTCCTTCCCTCCTCTTCCCACTTATCAATATGTCCTTCTCGGAGCAACAAATGGTGTACATCACCATGCCCATGCGGTTTCGTCTCAACACTCCATTGATTCTTCATACTCAATCCAGCCATTGAATCTTTGAGTGCTGCAACCTTATCCTGACATACAATTTGAATCTGACCAGCGTCCATCCCAAAATTATCATAATCCTTCAAAAGCTGTCTCGTCATTGGATCTGTATCCCCACTCGTCATAATCACCAACGGAATCCGAATATTCTTCTCCCCCGTCTTCAATTCTGCCATATGTTCCATGGCCTGGATATACTTGACATAAATCTCAAGGTAGCTTTTGTTGGTGAGTAAATTTGTCTCGAGACTGAGTTTGATTCCGGAATATCCAAGACGTTCTCCGAGTCCACCAGCGACAAGAACGAATGCAACATCTTTGATTCCGGTGAGACCCTTTTGTTCTGCTTGGGTGAAGGTCATTCCGGTGTGATCGTCTGGTACGGGTGAGTCGTAGGATAGGGATTCTCCAGAGGGGATGGATGCTTCAAAGTCGGCAAAGGGGTTGGTGCCGTCTGCTGATTCTTTGAGGAGTACGCGTGCCTTGGAGAGGTAGGATTCGAGTCCTCCTGGGTAGGATACATCCAATTCTGAAAGCTAGGGAGATGGATCGATCGACTTGTGAGAATATAAAAACAAAATAAAATAAAATGAAGAATGCCCAATCCAATCCAATCCTGTGAAAAAAATCAGTAATTTCGAAAGTACACGTAACTTGAAAGTGCAGCAATGAAAATGCTTGAATGCTTCAAGCTAGCTTCGTTCGAAATAAAATGAATGGATGGCATCCATCATAGCTTAGCTTACCTGATCTGCAAGCTGCTTCTTTCCTTCATCATCGGTTCCCTTCTCAGGCCAATTAGCATAGACATGAGCTTGTGCGCCAATATCTACATCACCCTTGATTAAGTTTGCGAGCGACGCCTGTCCTTTTTCTGACAAGAGATCCCAATTATCTTGCGAAATGTATTCGGCAACCTTTTCATCCATTGTTGCATTTTCTTCAGAAGTCGCAGAGAGAGAAGTGCCTCCTCGTGCGGGTAGAGATGTCGAGAGGAATGCAATTGATGTTGATTTTCCCTGTGCTTTGGTGAGAAAGCTATTGGATGCATTGCCATTGCCATTGCCATTGGGGTTGGCAAACGCATTGCCTAGGGAAGATGTCGTCCCTAAAGTAAGGAGAGCCAATGCCGAAGACAGCCTCATGGTATTGCAGTATTTTTATTAAATGTTGTTGTCGCTCGCTGAACGGGAGGATGAATTGATTCTTCACCTGGTGGCTTTTCCTTGTGTCAACTTTTGGTTGTCGGCGTGTCTGGATACGTTGAAGGTAAAGGTGCCAGATAGAGAAGAAGAAGAAAGAGACATCGACGAATATCTTGAATCTTTTATCCGTGCGTCATCTCTATTTAAACCTATGATTCGCGCCAATATCAAAATGAACTAAATTATTTACTGGTATTTTAAATTAAACTGGCACACCCATTGTTCCTTGTAACGAAAGAAATTGAAATATAAAAGATAAGGATTTGTAGAAGCCATGACTAGAGTAATGAAATGAAATAGAATGCATTCTCAATTGATTTAGGGAAGAGTAAATGTGATAATATGAGACCAAACATTAGGCTATTTACTAACCTCTATCTAACGGTTTCTACAACTGATCACTTCCTTGATGATGACTTTACTACTATACTACTGTACACTACTGCCTACTGCATATCAGTGTACTATATTTGAGAGCTATTATATATATTCAATTGCATGAATAGGAAATGAAGCTCATAGTGCAGTATTTGGAGTTGCGTCCAGTACATTGTCCATCGAGCGAACTTCTGCCTTCTTCTTCTCTTTCCTTCTTCTTTCTCGCAAAAATGAAACAAACGAAGAACATCAAGCGATGATGATGTGCCTATCCAGATGAAGATGATATCTCTATTCTCAATTTGTTCTGGTGTTCTTAATTTATTACACAACTGCTCACAACTCACAACAGAGACGATAATGATACAAAACAGCAAGAAGGTATTCTACGCAATCACAACCTGCCTCATCTCTCCTCTTCACGCACACCACAACCTCCATTTCGCCAATCGCTCTGCCGCTTCCATTTCTACATTCGTCACACCTTCTACTCTCTTTCCAACCAAAACCAAACCAACCACAACCACAACCACAACCACAACCTCAAAACAATCACGATACATGTCGACTACCGAAGAAACAGAAACACCCTCTCCAAGCGCAAGCGATATCGCAGCAAACATAGCCGACGTCCAATCTCGCATAACACAAACAATCCAAGAATGCAATCGACCAGAGAATGCCGTACGACTCATTGCCGTCTCCAAAACCAAACCCATTCCATTACTGATGAACGCTTATGATGCGGGACAGAGGTACTTTGGAGAAAACTATGCACAGGAACTCATGGGGAAAGCAGAGGAGATGCCGGATGATATCAAATGGCATTTTATTGGACCGTTGCAGTCGAATAAGGCTGCGCCTTTGGTGAAATCTCTTGGATTGAAGAAGTTATCTTGTGTGGAGACGGTGGGGACGATGAAATTGGCGAATAAGTTGAATAATGCCGTGGATTCTTGGAAAGGGGAGCAGGAAGGTGAAAGTGAAGGTGAAGGTGAAGGTGACAAGCTTGGGATTTATATTCAGGTGAATACGAGTGGTGAGGAGTCCAAGTCGGGAGTTATGGGTGGAAAAGAGTGTACAGAACTTGTGAGAAATATTATGGATTCGTGTCCTCATCTTCGTATTGATGGGCTGATGACTATTGGGGCTCCTGGAGATTATTCTTGTTTTGATGCTCTTGCAGAGCTTAGAAAGGATGTTGCTGAGGTATTGGCCGTGGATGTTGACAGCTTGCAGTTAAGTATGGGAATGAGTGGGGATTATCCTGAGGCTATCAAGAGAGGGGCGACGAGTATTAGGGTTGGATCTACCATATTTGGAGCTAGAGACTATTCTAATAAGAAATAGATTGGAATTTACAATAATCTATTAATTCTATCATAAGGAGTGTTTGCTAAGTGTGTGCTATAGGAGCTGATTGAATTAATGTGATAGAGTTCGAGGAGGCAATACATGACAGCAATTTCCGTGGACCAGTTGTAAAGACTGGTTTAAATATCAAGAAAAGATTAAAAATTCTTCCTATTATTCATCCTTGAGCATTCCGTTTGCAGTCAGTCAAGCTGTATTGAGCGAAATGAAGAAAATATGTAACACCGTATCAGCAGCATTCATTCTTTTTGCCTGTCGTAGTCTGCTCATTTGACATTTGACCACTCTAAAGGATGGTGTCATAACACTGCAATGTTGAATGGTGGATCGCTTGTATCAATAATATTAAGCAACCTAAGGAGATTCAGTGACATCAAAGCAGATAAAAATACAACATTGAACATACACGTACGTGTGAGCCTACAAGTACACCTGAATAATGCATCTATTAGATCAATGCTGAGCATGCCAAGTACGAAGTGTAGGTATTGAAGTGTTCTTGATTGTGCGTGCGGGTAGATTATCTACAGGTCATTGAAGGTTTCTTGAAAGTGTACTAAGGAGATTGCCACAAACAATCCTAAAAGCCATCGTCCTCTTCATAATTTTTTCTTTTGCAATGTAGAATAATCGAAGAAAAATCACAAATTTACTTTAGATAGTAAAGTTATCGTTGACGTAAGTCCAAACATCGAGGGTGCCGCACTCTTCAGCTACCTCATACGTTTCGTCATCCCAGGGACATCCGTTCTCTCTTGCCCATTTGAGGGTAGAAAGGTGCCCACCATAAGCGGCGTAAGTGCAAGTATCACTGTCCCATGGGCATTCATTCTCCCTTGCCCATTTCAATACAGCAATATGACCACCCTCGGCTGCTCCTGCACAAGTATCTGCATCCCACGGGCATCCATTTGCTATCAACCATTTGAGGATAGAGAGTTTCCCACTCTCGGCTGCAGATGAGCACGTATAGCTGTCCCATTCACATCCCTCCTCCCTAGCCCACTTCAGAATGTGGAGTTGTCCTGCATGAGCTGCATTGGAGCAAATGTCGCTCCAATCGCACGGACAACCATTTGCTCGCAACCACTGGAGGATAGAGAGGTGACCACAAGCTGCTGCAACAGCACACGTCTCAAAGCCCCATTCACAACCTTGCCCTCTTACCCACTTTAGGATTGATAAATGCCCACCACGCACCGCTTCGGAGCAAGTGAAAGTGGTCCACGAACATCCATTTAACCTGACCCATTTAAGTATTAAAAGATGTCCACCGAGGGCAGCCTTGGTGCATATTTTATTTTCATCCCATGGACAGCCATATTCTTTTGTCCACTGGAGGATGCGGAGGTGTCCATTCAATGCCGCCTCTTCACACGTGCTGTGTCCCCATGCACACCCGTGTCCTTTCAACCACTTGAGGGCATCAAGTTGACCGTACTTGGCTGCGATCCTACAAAGTTCCGAATTGAAGACATCGTCCGTCGAGGAGTATCCGCATGTATAGGCCCACTCCAGTACATCTACACGACCGAATCTAACAGCACCGGTCAAGATGAAATTAAGCTGACGGTGTCCAGTGCCTTCCTTCTGCAGATAAAACATGGCACACGACACCGATGACAAGGCGCTTTCCATATTCGTAATATTGAAGGAGTAGGTTGTATTTCGCCGCACCATGCTTAGGTATGCGGTGAGAAACGGTCTAGACGTTCCAGCGATATATATAAATTGTCCTCTACCAAGAAATGTAAAGCAGTGTTCTAGCACAGCAATCGGTAAATCGTCGATCGTGTGTTTATAATACCATCGGCAGTCCTCCTCCTGCTCCTCCTCCTCGCCACACTTGTAGAAGCTGCTGCTACAATGCTGCGGTGAGCAGATGGAAACATTAATTGCTGGTACCACCAATGATGCTTTGTTATGATGCAGCGGTTGTCGACGACCTACGTATATTCTGTTGGAATTTGATTGATCCATTATATTAAAAACTATGAAAACTCGTAGTACCGGTAGAGCGGATTGTTTATGAATTTATGAATTTATGAATTTTGAATCAGAATCAGGTTGAAGGTTGAAGTTTGGGTGTCACACCGTTACGTACCACACGTCTATTTTGCGCCAAATTGTTCGTTAAGTAAATATAGGCCTCTTCAATGGAAAACTGAAGAAGAACTGGACTGTTTTCCACGTTTTCTCAGGCATCATCCTTGTTACCAA
>Ga0209712_10002811_pt1 | contig 14267 bp, 11 predicted proteins | sample ArcOceMetagenome_FD_187443 | JGI IMG/M metagenome (GOLD analysis project Ga0209712, IMG submission 187443) | Marine eukaryotic phytoplankton communities from Arctic Ocean - Arctic Ocean - Greenland ARC118M Metagenome (SPAdes) (version 2) | ecosystem: Environmental > Aquatic > Marine > Oceanic...
ATATTTTGCATTGCCGCGCTACAAAAGCCTTATGGCTTTCGCATCACTCTGTGGTCCCTGTGAGTCCCTACTTAACTGGGATATCACGGATTCCTATTCTCTCATATTCGTCGCCTCTCTTCGACCTGTCGAAATACTGTTGTCCTAAAAATCAAATTTCTCAGGCAGTTAAAATACCACGCTGTTTAATAACTTTTAACCTATCGAAATCGATATGGTAAAGTAATCCTGTCGAAATCGATCTGGTACCCCTGTAACAAAAATGTTAGAACCTAATATAAGCTAGTGGTTATATAGATGATGACCTACTAGTGGTTATATTAGGTTCTAACAAAAGTCCCTCGATATTGTCGATATGGACATCTTTTAGAAGCGTCAGTTGATATGGACATCTTTTAGAAGCGTCAGCCCAGGTCGGCCGCTATTTACGTATACGGTACGTTCACATGTCCACTGATGGACATAAAACCTTGCAGGCCACGAAAAATTCCACCGTCGTCAGGTAGAAGAAGCGATGAACATGTAGTCTTGAAATCAACAAACCAAGTATGCAACTCAACTAATAACATTTAAAAAAATGTTATATGATGCTTTGATTTGGTCATGTTTGAATGTGGTGCTTTTGTAGTTTGGCTTATTAATAGCTCATGAAATGTTTGGTCATTATCTCCTGGTCATCATTACATCTTTCATTATTTGCGTGGTCTACAACACATATTTTATTACATACAAGGAAGAGTTATAATTTTTGCCAATCAATTGCTATCGGTCTTATAACAGCTTGAAAGCGTTCAATGTGCATCTCTCTGTCTGCCGAGTTGACGTTCATAAATGCACCATAATATATTTCTTCCTCATTAAAATCTGGTGCAGAATGGATTGTAATAACATGACCCTCGTGACTTTCATAAGACCCAAGTTTATGATATGAATGGGCACGCACAATCAGTTCAAGGTTATTGTTTTGGAGGAACTGTTATATGATATCTAAATTACAAATTATTATATGGTTATATGATTCTACTAGTAAAACGTAAAACACAAAACACGTCCACTGGTATTTTCAGCGGGATTAACGTAACCAAACGATCTCCACAAAACAAAAGAGGAACAAACTATTGTACCATACCGTATCATACCCGGTACAAACCTCCTTCTTCTTCCACCTATCACATCGAAACTCGAATACACTTCTTTTCAAGAAACAACCTGAATTGCCATTTTAATTTCCATAATGATACTCAATCTCATATTCACACAGTCTGCCAATCTCTATTCAGAACCATCAAAGTACTGTACTTAGCCAAGAAGATCCACTTCCTGAACTCAACACAGTACAGATAATTTCAATGAAACATTCGAGACTTTGAAATATAGATCCTGTAGTGTCATTCTATCTCCTCCTTTCGTGCTATACTTAGGACCTATTATCTGTGCCTTGTCATCTTTCTTTCTCCTGTTGTTTGTCGTACCCAAATCGGTTGTTGCTGTTCGTGCTAACTTTAACTTATTTAGTAATTAGGTTATGCCCCCCCTATCAAAGTCTACTTTTTTAGAAGGTTATAACAGACGTTATATTCTAGATATTTAACTATGAGAATCTCAGGATGTCTCTGAGAATCTCAATATATCAATCTTCGCTGATACTCTCACATTTCCATGAAGTAAAGAGTTTAACGCATCAGATCTGATTATTTCAACATGAATGCTCATTGAATAGAATTGCCTTAGGGATTCAATCTTATATGATTAATCTAACGCATATTCAACAGTATTGCTCCCTTGCGAAGCAGGTGCACAATCACTCGTAAAACATCGCCGATTCATTTATTCTTTATAATGAAACTAATCACAATATTTTACAAGCATCAATCTGTAATACACTTATACAAACTACAAGTATATCAGTTCGTTACAATAAATATTTATGGGTTCGCGAACAGGTCCCTGTGCAATTACTTATTATGTCATCTTTCTACTCTAACGGTAAACTCTTATTTCAGTATGTAATTGTACACGATTCGATTCTATAGGATAGTACTTAATATAACGATCACGAAGGAATGCTGGCAACGATAGTGCACTTCTTGCTACGCATTCTTATCCTTCAGCTTATGGTAGGTACCTTGGCTGTAACACGGCACACCTTCTCGCTGTGAATTTATCAATGATGTAAAAATTGTCCATACATAGTTCACAGCATAGAACGAATAATTGACGATTTTCACATATCTTTTGTATTTGACTTTTGCTGTAAGCAACGAATTTGTCGTTCGGTGTGCATCACCAAATAGTCTTCGCTGCCCAAAATCTGTCTACGTATTGAAAATGCTTTCTGGGCATATAAAACAGCTGCTTTGATCTGTGATTTAACATCGAAAATAGAGGCAATGTCTATGCAGCTCTGAGCGATTGACAAGGCATTCTTCTCTGAATCCATTTCCTTTATCCTGAGCGCGAGTTGATGACATTTGAGTGATTCGTTATGGTTTCCCATTAGACGAAATATGGTCCCTTGATTATTGTACGTGATTGCAGTAGATATATCATTAGGGCCAATTCGTTCATCATCTAACTTCAGATCAAGAGATCGTTGGCAAACCTTGAGCGCTTTCTCCAAGTTGCCCTGTTTCGCCAGGACAAGACTGAGATTGGAATATATTTTCGCAATTTCCGAACCACACCCATTAATTGCTTCATAGATTTCCAAAGCACGGTTATAAAATTTTGCAGATTCTTCCAGCTCTCCATTATTCTTCAGAGCGATGGCATAATTATTGAAGACCTTTGCAATATGTGTACTGTTTTCTCCATAAAACTTGTCCAAGGTTGTAATGGCCCTTTCAAGCACTTTTTTTGCATTCACAAAGTTCCCTTGATCACTTAAAGCTGAAGCTATATTAACTTCACATCCAACATTTGATATCGGATCAACATTCAATCCTAATATACTGAGTTCTCTGAGGTCATTCCTTGCATCGACAAAGTAACTAAGAGACTCTTCGTATCGTCCTCTTTCGCGAAGTATTTTTCCGGCCAAGTAGTAATGATATGCTCTAATACAGTCAGACTTATCCAGAGCCTCATCACGCATGATGAGAGCTCTATAGTAAATGAGTGGGTCGACAATCGAGCATATCCTCTGAGCAGTATATCTCCGTATTTGCGGAATAGCAAGAAGGATGTTCAGAACTAGAAGAGGTGGTAACAGATAAATAAAAACGCCCATTGCTGCTTGTGCTATTTTCCGTAGAGTGGGCTGGTGTATGTAGAGGTAGATCCCTTTTCTTGACACCTCTACTAGCAGTGGCTGTGTCATGATTAACTTTTATCAACTGAGACAGGTACTTCCGGTGTCAGAATTCTTGTTTTTTTTTTGTATTCGAAAAATATGAATACCGGTACATGACGAGTGGAAGTTTCGAGTCAGGAGTTTTCTGTACCAGCACTATCTGTATTAGTACCGGTAGTAGAAGACGCAGTTTATGATGAGCGTGGTGCTCTTTCCGTTGGTGCGTCATCATGAAGATGTTTCTGTTTTCTGTTGGTGCTTCGTCATGTTTAGATGAAAATAAAGCATTTTCGCGGTTAAAAATCGACCAACAAACAAGCAACAAAGCAAAGGTAAAATATTCTGAAAAATAATGCATGGTGGTATGTTGAATGTTCGTAGACTAGGATGTACCGTGTACCGGTAGAAAAGCAGTTGACTACTTGTACTGCGTTTCAATCAACTTGATCCAACAAGGGCCGAAAAATGATAATAAAGCAAACTTGATATATCAGTTCCCACAATGTGCAACGCTCTAGATACGTAATGATAATGATAATGATAATGATAATTGATTACTTCCTTAGTACTTTCTTCAAAAACTTGTGAGAAATAGATTTGACCCGGATGCGCCTACATACCCAAGTATTGAAGCAATGCAGACATTCTTTTTGTTCTATTGTTGACTCAGTAGACGATACTACTGTGTGGCCCGTAACTGTATTAGTCAAAACGCAAAAAAATCTCGATCAAATGAAAAGTTGGCCCCAGAGACAGTACGCGCATTTGGTCTCTATCTATTTTATAAATAAAACATGGCATCATAACTTCAAACTGTAAGAATTCATTTATATTTAAATATTAGTCAATACTCAACTCAAATAAAGGCGGGTGCGGCACTATCCTACCAATCCTAAATCAGGGTGTTCGTGATTAGAACAACTCGGCGACAAACAAATGAATTGTAAACATGTAGTATTTATTATACAAGAACGCCAGAGAATTGTATTTTAATGACAAGTCTAGGATTGGATACAATAATGTATGCCTTTCATGCTTGCGCGTTGCGCGTATGAACTGAGATAATAGAATTCAAATAACACCGACAGATTGATGTTTTTCAAAAGGAAACTATTCAGCGTAACATGTAACATTCCTGATGAACGTCCTGATCTCAATTTCGCACATCGTACATCTAGTAGATCTGACATTATAATGTTTACTGGACAGCACCACTCAACAGATCAACAACACCTGCCTTTCTCTTATCTCGAGCATCTCTCGCCTTTGCAGATAAATTATCTCTGAGAATATTAAAATCCTCAGGACTCAAACTGTCGTCCTCGTAATACCCCTGATCTGCCTCATCATCCATAATATTCCTCAATTCGACGTCCAGTACTACACTTCCAGCCTTGACTTCAATCATTTGATCCAATAACTTATTCAATTGATATCTCCCCCATGGAGATTGTGGCAATGGTCCTAATACCCCAGGTCCTACATACCCAAGCTTGGGAGGAATTATAAGTCTTCTCTTCTCTCCTACTTTCATGGTATGCAACCCTTCATCTAATCCAGGAATATACCTTCCATTTCCATGTTTGAGGAGATATCCTTTATCTGAATCATATTGTTCAAGATCCACATTGGGAAGTTTGATGAAACTCTTGTAAGCAATGGTTACGAGCTGCCCATACCTGGGCGATGGACCTGCAGGAGATCCTTCCTTGAGTATGATATATTTGAGACCAGATTTGGTGGAATATAATTTGACTCCTTCTTCCGTAGTTGCAGTAACTGCACCCTGCGATAATGATGGAGTTGCTACACCTTCGATATCAGCATTTGAAATGGTGGGAATTGCGCATGCCGATGCGGTAGCGATGGCGGATGCGAAAAAGTTTCGTCTGCTATTTGTGCTGCCGAATTTTGGTTGTGAGTAGCCCAGTGCATGCGATGCAGTGAGAAGGAGCAGCAATGTGTTGAACGCAGAACTTTTCATTCTATTATTTGGTTTGAGGATACTTTACAGTGGTGTTTTCAAATTGCATAGATTGAAGATGTGAATGTGATGTTTTGACAACCTTCCTGCTCCTGCGCCCTGCGCTGTTTCATTTCATCAGTTTTCCTCATTGGATCTGCATCCTCCTTCAACGTACTTGCGCTCTCGGCTAACATACTAAGTCGACACGGATATGAGGTGAGAGGACAAATAATGAACATCGATGAACTATGAACTCTCTACAATAAAGAAACACAAACAATGAACAAACCTACACACTCTCTTCTCCTTGAATTGCAATAGACTCTATTGTATCATACTTACATTTCATCCAATACCGTTGTCGATACTTTACTGAGAACTAAAATATAAATCATCTTTCACGTATAACAATGGAGTCCAGCGATCAGCAAGAAGAGCACCCGCTGACGTTGAAATTTTCACTTGAAAAGTCGGTGAGAAAACTTGTACAGAACAAAGTTATACTATTGAAACAATCTCAAGCAGCAGCAGGAGGAGAAGGAGGAGAAGGACGATCTGCCATACAAATCAATACTGAATTTTCACTTCCTGCACTACCTGATCATGTCTGTTCAGCCATCCATGCAGGCCATAACTTGAAATCACTTCGTAAAGAACACGAACGAGCTTTCTGGTCTGCAAATAGCAACGCGATAAAGAATGGAATTGATAGAATATGGATCGACCACGACTACGACCACGACCACAACCTGCATCACAAAGAACCACCGATAGAACACAAGCATGAGAATCACTTTCATCTGACACCACTTCAATTGAAAGAAAGATATCTATACATGAATAGACCCTGTATCATACAAAATATGTCGATTCCAATAACGGACCAGTGGATCATAAAGAACGACAAAGAAGGAACGAAAATGAAATCACACATCAACACACAATGGTTTCTTGACAATATAGGGCCCGAAACGCAAGTTCCCGTTCGAGTCAACCAGCCGGGATATCAAGATGGTAGAGCTGCCGAGTGTCTCACATCGAAAATGACAATGAAAGAATGGATTGAAGAGGTCGGCAGCCAGAATCCAGATCCAAATCAATACCTAAAAGATTGGCATATGCAAAGTCACTTCCAACATCTTTACTCTGATCCAATCATATTTCAAGATGTTTTGAATCCATTTCTAATTGAAAATGAAGGCGGTGACTACCGTTTTGTATATTGGGGGTGCAAGGGGAGTTCAACTGGGATCCACGCAGATGTACTGAATTCATTTTCATGGAGTTATAATGTTATTGGGACAAAGAGATGGACTTTTTATCACATGGATGATATACATGGAAGTGGTAGCGAAGCATTAGTAGTGGATCAGTGTCAAGGGGAAATGTTGTATGTTCCATCCGGATGGAGGCATTCTGTGGAAAACCTTGAAGAAGCCATCTCGGTCAATCATAATTGGGCGATGGCAGGTTCTCTAGATTGTGTTTTTGATTGTGTTGTCGACGAAATTAGGGCTGTAGAAGAGGAAATGGATGCATGGGGAATGTTAAATCCAGTTGCAGAAACTGACACACATAGTAGAGTTCGAGAAGACATGCTGAGAGGATGTGTGGGGATGGATGTTAGTATGTTCTGTGCTCTGGTGGTTTCATGTTTCACAACGTGTTTGCTAGACCTTCTTAATGAAAATTGCAGTGGGAATGAAAGAGAAAGAGATGCATGGCTCGATTTTTATCGAATTGCTCGGATTCTGGGTACCATTTTGGATACAACAATGTTTGATGAGCAAGAAGAATATGTGAATGACGACGATAAGAATGGCGAGGAAATGGTGGTTATTGACCTGCAAGGTCGATTAAAGTCTACCCTTGGTGAGAAACACGCTCGGGACACAATGGAATTAATGCATTGCCTCCACGATTTTGCCTGTCAAGCTACAAACAAGTGTACAAAAGATATGTAAATTATGTTTGATCGTTGATTCATTGAATAGACTAGCTAGGTACGAATGATACCACACATAACAAATAATTACACGGACGATCAAGACGATCGTTTTTTTATGCTGTTAGAACTTAGATTTTAGGTTATAACCCTTTCTCTTACTTTTTGGACAAATTCTGTCACTGACATCGTCAGACGACATCAGCGAGCATCGTGCATCGTTCAAGTATCACTACATATATACGATACCTCTGGTACCCGCCGGTACATACCTGGTATTAGGAGGATCGATACACTAAAGTCAACACTACTGCTCGCTGTTGCTTGTCTATGTAACACGTAACGCGTCAGCCATACCATTGTACAACAAAAACGTCTCGACATTTAACCATCATAATGATACATTGCCACTTCATAGTGTTCGTTGCTCTGCAAAGCTTAGCCACGAGGATTGAAGCATTTTCCGTTTTACCGACAACAGCACCCTGCTCCTTTCGTACCTGCTCAGCGTCATCCTTTGTCAAAAGTGAATCTTCTTTCATGAATATGAACATAATTTCGTTTAGTCTGTACCAAGGTAACGATGACGATGATGGATGGGGGACCGAAGCAATGAAAGCAGAATCATCAACGACATCTCAAGAAAGAGAACTAGCTACATTGCGTTCTGAAATGGCATCGAAGCGAGAGGGAACTAATGTCCCAGACACCTCTGAAACAACGAGAGATCTGTTTATTCCAATCTTTGCTGTTGTGTCCTTAGCTGGTTTATTTGGCGCATATGGTTACGAGATTCTTCGCCTGCAGTCGAGGGGAGAGCTATATTTACCATGGAATAACTAAGATTCAAATGAATACCTTATTTACTACTTGTAATAAACAGATATTTTTCGATTGCTCATCATGAAGAATTTTAACGCTTTTCGCACGCTAATATGTTTTAGAGAGCTGAAGCTTTTAGTTCAATTTGAAATTGGCACGGCACCAATTGCTGCCACGTATGATTTATTCGCATATCATCATGAAAAAGCCTATAAATTGCATTTGTATTTTTTTTTAAACAGCGCTGTTCCATGCATTGGATAACTGTCACAGGATACAAAAAATTGATATAACTGCTTCAAATTTTGATCCTGCCAGTCGTTAATCCGCCATGACTCAAGAAGGTGCACTTTTAAATAGTGAGTAAACGAAAAATCAGAGTTCAACTGCTTTTATAAAATTAGCGAAATTAGACATCGGCCAAATTAGCTTAATGAATGAATTTATTATAGCCCCGAACGACTTTGAACACCAATTCACACACCTTTAATCCGACCTTTTGCAAAGTATTGACATCGATCTTCATGAGAAAAATCAGAATTCATCGCCAATATCAGTTTAGTCCAGGTTGAAATGGTAGTCTTCAAAGAATTACTGCTTGTGTCACAATTTTTCAACAGAGGAACCATGCCAGTAAAAAATATACTGTAATCATGAACAATCAAATATCACGCACAAGATCGCTTGATTACTCAATATTCAAGAATGTGTTTAGAAGTGAAAAGTCGAAGGAAAGCCCTCATGGTCTAGTAGGAAGTCCTCACTCTTCAGGCCACGATATCGGACAAAGCTTTGATCATCAACTTCGAAGAAATCGCAGTTTGTCGCATAGTTTTTGTTTCGGTATTGATGAAGAAAGAGATGATAAAGATTCCGATATTCCCCACATTCCGAATATATTTCTTTCATCTGAGTACAGAGATAGCAGTCACGACTGCCAAATAGCCGATTCGAGAGATCCTGAAGATGACGAGTGCCGTCTCCAAAGAGATGCTAGGAGTAACGATGACGGCGAGCGTACCGGTGCGCAACCTATGTTAAACGAAATGCTAGGAATCGCAAGAAGATCTCACGCTGAGAGCGATCGCTCTCCTCATGAATTTTTGAACTGCAGTAGTAGCGGACTCAAGCGAGCTAACCCCATCTACGAATCCGAGTCCGAAGCTGAGATCTATTTTCAACCGCCGAGGACGAGAAGACGATCTGATGCCACAATTGGAGAGAGTCATGTTGGACCGACACCCCTGTATTGGACTGAAAGTCTGTACGTAGAATAAATGCATTCGTGGGGATCATACGATTTTGTAAATACGATTACTGCTTATATATTCAAGGAAGGTCACTGACGTGATGTGTAGGCTTTGTGTCAACTTAAATTTACCTCAAATTTACAACAATTTTAGTTCATATTCGTAGGAAAGTGTAATACATATCTTTAGCTATGTGCAAGGTTGATATTATACTACGTATAGATGAACTAGATTTGGTTTTCAATTGCATCATCGTCCGGACTGAAAAACTCACTGATCGCAGTAGTCAGTCTTTCATTTCTTTCTTTCTCGGTTTCCTCTCTTGCCGCTTCAAGATAGCCTTCCAGGAATCGGCCTAAGAATCCTGGTTTTGCAACTATGTCGGCTTCTTCTGTGCTCTCCTTACTTTCTTCTTGCTTGGGCTCTGCGAATGATAAATCTTCTTCTTCGAATACTTTATTATAAGAAAGATTGGTGTCATCTCCACTTGTTCCAACGTCGGTGGAAGATGATAAAGCTTGTGCAACGGCCATGTTATACCGATCAGAAGCTTGCTGTTTCTTGTTCAATACAAACTCGCGCTTTGAACGCTCTAGTTCCCTCTTATTCTGTCTTGCGGTACGGAAACCTTCCTTGATACGATCCATGGTTATTATGAATGTTCTATTCGGCACAGTCATTGCAAGATAATGATTCCCCAGGAAACGTCCCGGTCTTAAAACAAGAGACATTTCAAACCTCAGGGCGCCATCTTTCACAAAAATAGATTTGATGCGATTATCGTCACCAAGATTGAATCCATCTTGCTCGGTCTTTTTGATTGGTGAAACGAGGGGTATAAATTTATACAACGGTTCTGGCCTCTTTGGCACCGGTATGTTGAAATTTTTGCACGCCGAAACAATGCTAAAAAGAAGGAAACGAAATGAAATTAGAGTCGTATTGTAGGAAGATATCACCTTTGATTAATTGCCAACACTTACTTTCTTTCCCAGGCCTTGGGGCATTCCAAAACTAATGCAAGTTCGGGCTCTTCTAATCGAATGAATCTACCGTCCTCTCTTGTGCCAAGCCGTGTTCGAAGTTTAAAGGAATTCTCAACAAAGGGTTGGTCAGGGGAAGTTCGAATCTTTGCCCTTCCTGTAATAATAATCCTATTTTTTGTGTCAAATTCGATATTGAGAAGTTTTGGCACCTCCACAACAGGAGCTTGTTTACTCGCCGTATTCCAAGTCCTTCCAGATAATACGGCTCCATCAAGTAAATCACGTAGAGACCTTACCCTACGCCGAAGGGCTCTCGCGACAAGGCGCCTAAGACCATCGTCTAGCAACGCTGATTCAAGCATGTCTTCTGTGGTGAAAGAACATTTCAAAGTCATTGTAAATGGTTCCAAAATGAGTGGACCTCCAGGAGTTATCTGTCAATGTGGCGAAAACAATATGTGAATAATTAGACAAACACATAAATTCTCTTGTATGTGCAGTCACTTTGCGCACTTACATGTTTCACAAGTGGGACAGCGCCAAACAAAAGACGCCTTAGATCTAACTTGAGGTCAGAAAGTACAATCGAACCCTCCCCGTTCGATATTGAATTAATAATAGATGGATCATTTGATATATCCTGAGCACCCTCAAAGTCAACTTGCGAATTCGTCGATCGAGAGAAATTTTCTTTCTCAACTTTTGCATCTGTTTCAATTGGCTTTACTGAAGTTTCCTCCATATCTTCACTGCTGGCGACTTGACTATAGTTGCTGGTCCACCGATGAATTATGCTCCCTGCCATTCTTACCCATTTAAGAGGATGAATCCCACCTTTTCTTTCAAGGCGTTCTTGTCTTTTCTCCTCGCGTTCTCTTTGCTTGGTTTTCTGCGCATCTCTTACAGCGGCCATATCTCTTACCAGCTTTCGATACTCTTCTCGGTCAACAACACCATCACCATTTGTATCGTAAATTGAAATCAGTCTGGACGCAAGCGTAGACAGTACAACAGCGGATTTCTCACCGTCATCATCCACTTTTAGACCAGAGGCAATACTTAATGCACGAGCGAGCTCTTTTACGTCCAACGTACCCGAATTGTCAACGTCGATTCGATCAAAAATTTCATCTGTAGAATTGTGTGCTACAGGCCCATCGCCAAGACCTGTTGCTTCGTAAACTTCTTTAGCTTGCTCCTCTAACGAATCTGCCATTGATTCTTTTTCATGTGGCAAAAGATGCTCTCCGATATCATTGAGGACCTCGTCTAGCCCACCCATCCTCAGCGCTTTCACGCCCAACCTTGAAAAATTAATCTTGACTGCATCAATCTGCTTGTCCCAGAACGGAGTATCGTTTCTAGAATCCACCTCTACCTCCAGCCCCGTTGCTTCTTCAGCAAGGGCGCTAATTAAACCCGCAATTGTTCTTGCAGCATACCTCCCCTTTTTGGGCTTTTTTGGTCCCTTTCCATCTTCCTTTCCATCTCCAGATGGTGCGGTCTCGTCTAGGAACATGGAAAGTTGCTGCTCCGTGGTGACTGGCTGTATTCTTTCTCTTCGAATACCCTCCTCGATCGATCTTGCATGTCTCCTCTTCCACAAGTTCCGAATAGTAAGCTTTTTGGTCGGAGGCATAGTTTTAGATACCACATGCTCCTCCATAGCAACGGAATGACCATTCTTCTTCTTTATGGAATCTACGTTCAAAACTTTATTTATTGCCCTTGTGAGTTGAATCTTCACATCCTTTTCCTTCATGAGAGTCAGATACGTATCTTCAGTAGGCTCCATTGGTTGAATTTCCATAGTTGAAGTGCGCTCGGCGGCGTTGTCGTCACCTTTCATACCTTTCAAACCGTGGATACCATTAGTTCCTCTTGATGTAATAGGTCTATAAGTAATGGATTTCGTCAACCGAGCTCTCTTCAGGCCATAGCTACCTTCTGTATCCAAATCAGTTTCCATCTTGGTATTATAAAGCGAACGAGTATCTCTGAACCCACATGCTGATTCGAGCTCCCCATGTTGTGTTGATCGTTTCAGCTCGTCGCATGATTTGGAAACAAACGCGCACAGAGTCCGCCGCGGCATGCATAGTTTGTGAGTAGACGGCGAGGAAGCGTGAACGTGTATTGCAGCTTGAGCGTGGAGTAACAGAGCCGCCGCCGCGTGGAGGGCCGAATATTTATAGGAAGGACGAGATCTCTTAGTGCGAGCCTTCATTCCTTGGGAGTTATGAATAGGTTGCGATGGGTATGTGAGTTTTATAGTGTGGTCACTTGCACACTGCTGTTGGCAGTATTTGCACGATGAAGAAGCCGAGGGTGTTCTTCGGGAGATGTTGGCATTAGAATTGGTAGTCATTCTTTGAGATACGTTGTTGAGTTTCTAGCTGTTGGTAGCAAGGTGGTTGATGTATTGATATTGTTTGTTGACTTCGTTGAGCAGAGTGACTGTAAATTGATTGATTCACTCAAAGTATACCATGCGCACGTCAAGATATTATACCGAACTCGGAAAAATGGGACTTCGAAGTGAGTGATGGGTGCGTGATGCGGTGATGGGTGTCTTCTATATCTTCAATCTGATGGATTTGAATGGTGCACCAAATTTCGGAATTCCTATGATGGCCAAAAAATAGCCCGAGTGCGTCAAGTTCAACGTCAAGTGAGAACTCAATATTTTTAAATATTCTGTGCCTTCTGCTCTAAAACAGATTTTTGAATTATAGTATTGTTCGAGGTGACAGATGTAGCGTACCAGTGACGATGTCGCCTTTCAATGATGTTTTGTGGTTTCTCTGAGTTGACTTTGATGGTTACGTGTACGACAAAGAGATGACCGTATCAAACACCGTCCTTTTTCAAATCAACTGCAAACTTCATTATTGCCCTATAGCCTTGACTAGCTCTTTATGCGTATTATTGGCGTGCGCTTGCTATGCGCGATGGTGCGAACTAACGTTGAACCGTAGTAAATTCAAAATTCGAAAATTCTTTTCTGGATGTAAAACAATCTAATTGAAACAGAAAAAGAAATAAACGACAACGCCAAAATGCAACACAGAGGTGGGTGCACCAGGCCTACCGTATCCAAACGTCAGTTATTGACGACGAATGTGTGATTTCAGTTTAAACAAATAATTGGACTTATAAATGTATACAAATAATGATTAAAATGTTCTTCGTGTGATTTCCATTTGAAACAAATCTCTTCACGCTCAATATCCGATCTTGAGAGAGAATGCGATCTGTCAGATTTCCTTTTCGCATTTGATGGTAGGAATACTTCCTCATCGTACTGCACCAGTACGTTCCACGATTAACTATCCGCTGAGTAATGAAAGGGAACATTGCAGTGCCCAAACTCATTCAAGATCACGACATCATTAAAATGATTTGTTGGCATTTCTATAAATTTCCCATTTGAAACCAATCTCTTCAAGGCGCTCTATCCGGTCTTGAGAGAGATTGCACATCAATGGATTTCCTTGTTGGATTTTTTTATATGTCTGTCTCATCCTACTGCACCAACTCCCAAGAGAAGGATCTGCTGAGTATTGCTGGGGAACATCACAATGACCAAACTGCCTCTTGAATGCTTCAAGATCTTGACAGCATTTCTCAAATTACTTGTCATAGTCAACGCCTTTCCATTTGAAACCAATCTCTTCTAGACGCTCTATCCGGTCTTGAGAGAGTTTACTTTTTGTTGTCTTTCCTTGTTGGATTTGATTATAGGTATGTCTCGTCGCCTTGCACCAATGCCCAAGAGAAGGATCTGCTGAGTATCACCGGGGAACATCGCAATGACTAAACTGCCTCTTGAATGTTTCAACATCTTGGCAGCGTTTCTCAAATTTCTTGTCAAAGACAACGCCTTTCCATTTGAAACCAATCTTTTCAAGGCGCTCTATCCGGTCTTGAGAGAGATTGCTCATCGATGGCTTCCCTTCTTGTATTTGCTCATATGAAGATCTCATGTCCTTGCACCATTGTCTCA
>Ga0209712_10002812_pt1 | contig 14263 bp, 13 predicted proteins | sample ArcOceMetagenome_FD_187443 | JGI IMG/M metagenome (GOLD analysis project Ga0209712, IMG submission 187443) | Marine eukaryotic phytoplankton communities from Arctic Ocean - Arctic Ocean - Greenland ARC118M Metagenome (SPAdes) (version 2) | ecosystem: Environmental > Aquatic > Marine > Oceanic...
TCCGGCGGCTTGATGTTGTCTTACGTGGCAGCGGGGCGCTTGATTGGCTACACCGAGGCGCACATGAACGCGTGGGATTGCCTTGCTGGACAGCTGTTGGTTGCCGAAGCCGGAGGCAAGATCGAGGCGCAAAGCGCAGACGCTATGCTGGCAAACGGGGGCCGCGTGATCGCAGGATCGCCAGACATCTTTGACGAACTTCTGGCCGTGTCAGAGGTCGCCTATAAGGCTTAACCTTTATGTTCAAAAACTGGCTGCATGGCGTTGTCACCCATTTGATTTTATTGGCAGGCGTCATCTTTCTGATCACACCGATTGTGCTGATCTTCGTCTCCTCGACGCACCAATCCTCGTTGTTGGGTGACAGCGGTCTCCAGTTTTGGCCGGGGTCCGAGGGGGTTAAAAACTTTACGCGCGTTCTGACGCTTCAGGCAGGATTTACCGACCAGATTACCGCACTTGATATGATGAAAAACTCGCTGATTATCGCATCAGGCGTGGCATTTCTCACAACAATTGTGTCGCTGTGTGCCGCCTATGGCATGGTATATTTTAAACTAAGGATCGCCAATTTTGTATTCTGGCTGACCCTCGCCACGCTGCTGCTGCCGCTTGAAAGCCGTTTCATCACGACCTTTCTCGTTACGGATGCGTTGGGCCTGATCAACACCCATGTGGGTATGATCCTTCCTGTACTGTCCGTTGCCCTTGGTACGCTATTTTTCCGTCAACTGTTCCTCAGCATTCCCAACGAATATCTTGAGGCCGCCAAGCTGGACGGTGCCGGACCTGTGCGGTTTTTTGTTGATTTCATCGTGCCAATGTCATGGAAACGCGGTGGTGCCATTTTCATTGTGACGTTCATGATCGGCTGGAACCAATACCTGTGGCCGCTGATGATCAGCACAGACGAAAGCCGCTATACCCTTGTGCGTGGCATCCGTCTGGTGGGCGAGGGGAGCGGCACAGGCATGGCGCTGATTGTGCTGTCTATCCTACCCCCCCTGATCCTTGTGATCATTTTTCAGCGTTGGTTCTTTAAGGCTTTGGCGGACGAAAAAAATGCCTTCTGAAACCGTCATCTCAGATCAAGCCAAAGCGGCCCTTTTGTTATTGCAGACAGGCGTTATCTGCAATGCGGCCGTGATCCCCTATATCAGCGTCTATATTGTTGAAGGCCTTGGAAAAGAGCCATGGATGATCAGCATTAATGCGATGACCCCGGTATTCCTGACGTTGATCGTGAACCGTCAATACGGCGAATGGATTGATGCGGGCAAGCCGATTGCGCCAATGATTGCGGCCTCGATCCTTGCCTTTGCACTGGCGATGAAATCCATTCTGACTTTTGACATTTTCTGGGTTTTGGTGTGCTTTGCCAGCCCGTGTTTTGCGATTTCAAACGCGTCTGTGCCGACCATGTACAGCTTTGGTCGGCAGTGTCAGAGGAAACTGGCTTGTGCAGGGCAGGGTGGTTTCTTAGCGTCCAATCATGACCAAACCCGACATATTCAAGTACTTCAAGACGAGCCCGGAGATCATCCGCCTGGCGGTTATGATGTATGTGCGTTATCCACTTTCTCTACGAAATGTGGAGGATCTGTTGCACGAACGCAGCATCGAGATCAGCCACGAGACGGTTCGATTTTGGTGGAACAGGTTCGGCCTGATGTTCGCCGTCGAGATCCGAAGAAAACGGGTTCAGCACCTTCGCGCTCATTCGAATTGGCAATGGCATCTGGATGAGGTTTTCGTGAAGATCAACGGCGAGCGCCATTATCTTTGGTGCGCGGTTGACCACGAAGGCGAGGTGCTAGAAAGCTATGTCACCAAGCGCCGGGATCTCAAAGCGGCATTAAAATTCCTCAGAAAAAAAATGAAGTGCTTACGCCCGCCACATGTCATCGTTACCGATCCACTGCGGTCTTACGGCGCTGCCATGAAGGTCATCGGCAACGCGGACAAGCAGGAAACCGGCCGCTGGTTGAACAATCGGGCCGAGAATTTCAAGCCGATGTGGCAATCGCTGGGATCCGGTTATACCGGTCTGCCTGATGAACGACTTGATGCTTCTAGCCTAGGCTGTCGAAATGCAAAGAAGAAAGTCAGCAATCCGCTCCCCGGTGTCGCTCGACGCGAACGGCCCTTACCGGACATTAACGGTCCAGCCTGTCGCTGCGGCGCAGCTTCACCAGAGCGGACATTCATGAACGGTGCAGCATTTTGGTAGTGCAAACCTCGATGTACGGAGAAACTGGATTTTTCTGCGGCTGCATCGATATCTACTTTCCAAGCAAAAGGGGCATCGGAACAAACCGATGCCCCTTGGACAGAATAGCAGTCGCGTTTTACCAGCTGTTATAGCCGAGATATTTCCCCGACATTTCAACGTTGACGCGATCACCCTTGGGGTTTTCAACGCGGGTGACTGACATTTCGAAATCAATCGCTGACATAATGCCGTCGCCAAATTTCTCTTGGATGAGCGCCTTGAGCGTCGGCCCATAAACACCGACGATTTCATAAAACCGGTAGATGCAGGGATCGGTCGGCACGGCCTGTTCCCAAATCTTTGTCGGACTTTCTGCCAGCACGCTTTCGGCTTCTTGGGGCAAGCCCATGGTTGCAACCATCAGGGCGGCTTTTTCAGGTGGGAAGGCGTTCATGCCCATGGCCGCAGAATGGGTCCAGACCGGCGACATCCCAATTTTATCGGCAATGTCTTCCCAAGTTATTCCGGCAGTTTTCTTGGCCGAAAGGATCATTGCTGTGACGTCTTCTTTGGTCATCATGTCGGTCATTGGTGTGGTGTCCTTCTTACTTTGTTGTTTATTACAGGCCGAGAGCGATCAGGCCTGGATGGTCATCTGGGCGTGGCCCCGAGGCATCCCAATGAAACAGGCGTTCGTCCGTCGAGATCGGCACATCGTTGATCGAGGCATGCCGCTGCGCCATGTAACCGTCAGCATCAAAGGCCCAATTTTCGTTGCCATGGGCGCGAAACCATTGGCTCGACGCGTCGTGATATTCGTAACAAAAACGCACGGCTATTTTGTCATCGCTGTGGGCCCAGATTTCCTTGATCAACCGATAGCCGTTTTCCGTGGTCCACTTTTCGGTTAGAAACGCCTCGATCTGTGCGCGACCTTGCAGGAATTGCGACCGGTTACGCCAAGTCGTGTCAGGCGTATAGGCCTGCGCGACCTTTGCGGGATCACGGCCGTTCCATGCGTTTTCGGCCATACGCACTTTTTGGACAGCGTCGTCATAGCTGAAGGGCGGAAGGGGGTGGCGTGGCTGGGTCAGAGTCATATCTTTACCGCCTGCAGCAACGGTCGATCGCTTGCCGCAGTTTCGGTTTTGTCGATGCGGATCGTTTCTGGCGAATGGGTTGCGCCCGCTTCGCTGGGTTGCCCTGCCAATTCGGCAGAGCGTTTGCCAAGGAACTGCACCAGATGATTGCGGATCGCGTAGTAGTTTGGGTGTTCAACGATGTCAGTCCGTGTGCGTGGCCGTGGAATTGTGATCTCGACACTTTCGGCGACCCGCGCCAGTGGGCCGTTCGTCATCAGCAGGATACGATCGGCGAGCAGGATCGCCTCATCGATGTCATGGGTGATCATAAAGACGGTTTGGTCCGTCCCGCTCCAGACCTTTAAAAGCTCTTCTTGAATGGTGCCCCGTGTCAACGCATCAAGTGCGCCGAAGGGTTCATCAAGCAGCAGCAATTTGGGTTCATTGGCGAAGGCGCGCGCAATCGACACACGCTGGCGCATGCCGCCGGACAATTGGCTTGGCTTGCGGTGGATCGCGTCACCGGACAGCCCAACCTTGTCGAGAAACGCGATTGAATGGTCTTCGACTCTCTGTTTGGCCCAATCGGGGAAACGCGCGGCCACCCCGAAAGTGACGTTCTTCAATGCGGTCAACCATGGGAGAAGGGAATAGTTCTGAAACACCACGCCGCGATCAAGGCTTGGCCCCGAAACTCCATAACCGTCCATTTTGACCACGCCACTTGTCGGGTCTGACAGCCCCGCAAGGATATTCATGATTGTGGATTTGCCACATCCTGAATGGCCGAGGATGCAAACGAATTCGCCCTTTTCGATGCCAAAGCTGGCGTTCTCAAAAACTGTAAATTCGCCACCTTTGCCATCTGGGTATTTTTGCGTGAGCTTTTCAATACTTAGAAATGATTTTGCCATTAGCCTGCCTTATTCAACATAGGCGACGCGCCGCTGGAGCAGGCCAAAGGCCGAATCCAGCAACATGCCGACAACGCCGATCATGAGAATTGAAAAGATGACGGAGGTCAGGTCGAGGTTGTTCCACTCGTTCCAGACGTAATAGCCAATGCCGGTGCCCCCAACGAGCATCTCTGCCGCCACGATAACCAACCATGCTATCCCGATAGAAATCCGCATGCCGGTTACGATTGTGGGCGCAGCAGCGGGAAGGATAACAGTGAAGGCCGTTTTGATCGCCCCAAGTTCATGGGTGCGGGCCACATTGACCCAGTCTTCGCGCACGCCTGCCACGCCAAAGGCTGTGTTCAACAACATCGGCCAGATCGAGCAGATGAAGATTACGAAAATTGCCGAGGCCTCGGAATCTTGGATGATGAACAAGGCCAGCGGCATCCAAGCCAGCGGCGAAATAGGCCGCAGAACCTGAATAAACGGGTTCAGCGCCTTGTACGCCACCGATGACATGCCGATCAGAAACCCAAGCGGGATCGCAATCATTGCTGCCAGAAAATACCCCGTCAAAACACGGTAGATTGAATAGCCGATTTGGATGCCGATGCCTTTGTCGTTAGGCCCTGCATCGTAAAACGGGTTCGACAATTCCTGCCACGCCTTGACCAACACTTCGCTGGGGGGCGGGACCCCCGCTTTCGCGGTTCCCGCCCCAGTCAGCAATTCGTATTCGGTCAGCTCGCCGGTTTTGAGCGTTTGTGCGGTGATCGAAAATTCCCACACAAAAAGCCCAACAAACAGCAAAGCAATCGACCAAATCGCAGCCCGCTTGTTTTCTGATAAAACCTCCATCAGTCAGCTTTAATCGCAAAGCTGTCGACATAGGCTTCGGGCTGTGCAGGGTCGAACGATTTGCCCATAATCATGTGCGACTTGTAATTATCAACAGGCGCGTCATAGCCAAGATCGGTCATGACTTTACGTGCATCAGACGCCAGATAGACCTGTTCGGCTATCGCTTTGTAATCCACGTCACCTTCGATGTAGCCCCAGCGCTTCATCTGGGTCAGGATCCACACGCCCATTGATTGCCATGGGAATGGGTCAAAATCGATGCGATCTGGTACGCGCTGCACTGCGCCCAAGCCATCTGCATAGGTGCCTGTCAGCACCTGTTCTATCACTGTCACAGGCTGGTTCAGGTAATTTTTTGGTGCAATCGCCGAGGAGATTTCTTTGCGGTTGTCGGGGTTGGATGCGTATTGCGTCGCGTCAATGATCGACTTGAGCAAAGCGCCGTAAGTATTCGGCAATTCGGTTGCGAAGGACAAAGGTGCCGCAAAAGCACAGCATGGATGACCTTCCCAGATTTCTTTTGTCAGAATATGGATAAACCCGATGCCCTCATAGACCGCACGCTGGTTGAACGGATCAGGTGACAGGTAACCATCAAGATTACCGGCGCGCAGGTTTGCAACCATTTCAGGCGGCGGCACAACGCGGATCTGGATATCGACATCCGGGTCCAGACCAAATTCAGCGACGTAGTAGCGCAGCAAGAAGTTGTGCATTGAATACTCAAATGGCACGCCAAAGGTGAAGCCTTTCCACTGTTTAGGGTCACGCTTGTCCTTGTGCTGGTTGGCCAAAACAATCGCCTGACCGTTGATGTTTTCAACCGCTGGCATGATATAGGGCTCTGCCACTGAACCCGCGCCTAATGTCATCGCCAATGGCATTGGTGTGAGCATGTGGGACGCATCATACTCACCTGACAGAGACTTGTCGCGGGCCACGGCCCAGCCAGCAGTCTTAATCACTTTGGCATTCAAACCGTAGCGGCTATAAAAGCCCAAGGGCTCAGCCATGATGATCGGCGTGGCACAAGTGATTGGCACAAAGCCAATATTGAGGTCAGTTTTTTCGGGCGTTCCAAGGTTATCAAGTATTGCTGCCTTCGCTTCGTTCAGCGGAAAGACTGAAGCCAGTGCGGCGGCAGCTGTTGTCCCACCGACCATGCCCATAAACGACCTGCGACCTATGTCGCTGTGCCCAAAGATCGAACGAACGATTGCGCTTTCAACCGCTTGCTCAAGCATGTCGTCGCTCGACATATGCCTGTTAGTCGGCGTGGCTGACGCTTTACAGCTGTCACACGGACAGCTTTGCCCGTGACGCAGATCGGTATCTTTTGAGAACGGATTTCCAAGACTTTTGACTGTCATAATGACCCCTATGGTTTGATTTGAAACCAAGATGACATGAGGTAGTCGCCTGCATAAATGCGATTTGCAAAGTGACCAAATTTGGCAAGATGCTGAATTTAATGATTAAAATATATGCACTTCCTACGAAATATCGTACTTTACGAAGTTTCGTAGATGCATTGTGGTTTCGCATCAGATCACATCACGCAATGGCCCTTGATTCTGATATATCCCTGACCCTCGAACATCACCCGCTTGCGACCCTTGTGATGACAGCGGGCATAGGCGACATCGTTTCGCACAATTCAGAGGTCGTGCGCCTGTTTTGCATAGATCTGGTCGGCGCGCCGCTTTGCACCATATTGCGATCACCCGCCGCCGATATGGCCGTCTTTCTTGAAGCCGTTCTTCATTTTGAACGCTACACCAGCGCCACTCTCGCGTTTGAAACCATGCAGGGGCGCACATTGCGGCTGCAAACCTTTGGCACCCGCGTGTCCGACGATCTGGTGATGCTCAGTTTTCTGGACCTTGATGCACAGGAACGGCGCAATCAGGTTGCACAACAAGAGCTCCACCACCGTGCGGGCCTGATGCAATGGCAAAATATCCACGGGTTCTTTCGCGAGATGGAAGTGCAAAACCAATTGATCCTTGAGGCTGCGGGCGAAGGCATCTACGGGATCAACGCCGAGGGCAAAGCCACCTTTGTAAATCGCGCCGCCCAAGAGATGTTGGGCTGGAGCGCGGATGACCTGATCGGACAGGACTTGCACCAAATTATCCACCATCACCACCTGAATGGGGATCGTTTTCACGCGCACGAATGTCCGATCTATGATTCATTCAGGCGCGACAAAACCGTGCGGGTCGATGACGACGCATTCTGGCGCAAAGACGGTAAGCCAATCTTGGTCGAATACATCTCGACGCCGATCTACGATCACGGTGTGTTGGCGGGGGCTGTCGTCATCTTTCGCGACGTAACCGAGCGCAAAGAAAACGAAAAGAAGCTGCACCGCGCCTTAGAAGAAGTGGAAAAGCTGCGATTCCAACTGGAACAAGAAAACGACTACCTGCTCACAGAGATACGCAATGTCAGATCGCACACAGGGATCATCGGGCAGTCTGCCTCTATCCGAAACCTCAATACGCAGATTGATTTGGTCGCGCACACTCAGACAAACGTCCTTATTTCAGGGGCGTCCGGCACCGGAAAAGGCCTGACCGTTAGTGCGATCCACGAGGCAAGCAATCTGGCCAAACGGCCATTGGTGCGCGTTAATTGTTCCGACACTCCAACGCGAAGTCTTGAAACGGAGATGTTCGGTTATCGGCGCGGTGCGTTTCGCGGAGCGGTGCGCGACACCACCGGTAAGCTGGCACTGGCCAATAACGGGACACTGCATCTGGACGAGGTTTCAGATTTGCCAAAGGCGTTTCAGGCCAAATTGATTGCGGTCATTCAGGAGGGGGCATTCAGACGCATCGGGGACGCCTATGACACGCCCGTGTCGCTTCGGATCGTATCGACGACCGCCCGTGACCTTGCAGCAGAAGTGCGCGCCGAACGGTTTCGCCAAGACTTATTTTTTGAATTGGGCGTTCTGCCGGTCCACTGCGATGCCTTAAAAGACCGTCCCGAAGACATCCCGTTTCTGGCTCAACATTTTTTAGAACGGGCATCCAGCAGGTTGCGCCTGCCGTTAACGCGGATATCCAAAGCGAATATCGAAGCGCTTGTGGCCTATAATTGGCCCGGCAATGTCCGTGAGTTGGAAAACGTGATCGAACGTGCTGCGATTTTGGCGCAAGGCGGAAAACTGCGGATAAAGTTCCAGTCAGGCCTTGCAGCAAAGGTCGACGATAAAGAGGACGTTATGTCCAACACTGATTTGAAGCGACTTGAGCGGGACAATCTCATCAAGTGCATGCGCCGGTCGCAGGGAAAAGTGTCGGGCCCAACCGGAGCGGCCCGCCTTTTGGAGCTTGCGCCAACAACAGTCTACTCAAGGATCAAAGCGCTTCGCATCTCCGATGCCGATTGGGAAATATAGGGGCCGAGCCCGCGGTTGCAATGTGATGGCGTTCACAAGCAAACGCCACACATGACGGAGGAATGCTTTTCGAAAAGACAACCTGTTACCGACCCAAAGCCTTCGCAGATGCCGAGGTCTTCTTCGTCCGCAACTTGTAGATCCTAAGGCCGACGTTCGCTTCGTTTGCACATCGAAGAAACTGGGTCACTGCCCTGAGTTTCCGCTTTCTTCATGTTGCCTAGTCTAATTTGCGGGCGCAGCGAAGGGCCGCTTTCCGCCCTTAATGTAGAAATGTGCATCGCGCAGCATCTGTCACTGTCGGCCCTTGGTGTCGAATGACACGAACGGCCCTTAGCGGACCTTGGTGTCCACCGCAGCGAAGGTCGGCTACGAGCCCATTTCGACAGATGCTGCGCGGCGTGCGAATGGCGGCTTCGGCACTGGGACAACATAGGGCCTTGTGGCTCGAATTGTCAGTAGTCTCCTAGCATACGCTCATAACCGGGCGAACTGACCAAGAGATTTACGGATTGGCGGTTTTCTGACCAACAGCACTCAAAACCGTCGTCAGCCTACTATCAAGAACTTCTCGGTTACTTTGTCGACAGTTTGCTTCAGCGCCTCGATGAAGCGATCTTTGTTGGCATCAAGCTCGCCTGTTGGGAATGCCAGTCCAATCGTTGCTATTACCGCTCCGTCGGCATCAATTATCGGCCTTGATATCGAGGATATGTGGGTATCAAGCAGATCTGATGTGACACTGTAGCCGCGCATCTTCGCCTCCTGGCTCTCCTGCATAAAGCGTTCAAGTGTCATCACACGCGTACCGTGCCGAAAAAAATCTTCCTCCGGAATGTGTGTGAGTAACGTTTCTTCGTCCAACCCATCGATCAAGAATCGCCCAGAGGACGTCAATGGCAACGAATAGCTCGCGCTTGGGTTCGGTGGGAGGAAATAGGCGCGCTTTCCATCTGCCACGTAGAGAATACTCTGTTTCCAATCGACCAATCCATTGAGTTCAACCCGTTCACCAAGCTTATCTGCCAGTTCATCAATAAACGGCTTTGAAAGCTCGATCAGTGAGTACTGTTCAGAGACTGAGGATCCGTAAAGAAATAGCTTGCGCCCCAGGAAAACACGCCCGCCGCTGTAGGAATCCAATACCGAACGATTAAGCAGGTTCTTGGTCACTTGATAGATGGTTGAGCGCGGTGCATCCATTGCCGCCGCAAGCTCGTTGATCACCATCGGTCGCCCGTGATTGTGCAAACAGTCAAGAATATCGATCGCGCGGTCAATGCCGCTCTCCCGCGTTGCTTTTGTCATGCCCGATCACCTTCCCCGACATCTACAAGAAAATATTCTTGACATATTTACGACTCAAAATTACGTTACTACATACACTATGTACGCTATAATGGATATTGTCAAACTCTAAATAACTAAAGGGAGAAAGAAAATGAAATCGAACAAGTATGTTCTAAATGCTGCTTTCGGATTAGCCGTGACGTGTCTTGTATCGTCGGTGGCTTTTGCCGAGGAACTGACACTCAGAATAGCCGGCGTTAAGCCGATCGAGGATCCAGGGCACAGAGTTCTGGAGATGGTCGCCGAGGAGATTGAGGCCGCCGACGTTGGGCTTTCGGTCAAATTGTTTCCCGCAAGCCAGCTTGGTTCCGGTGAAGAACTGCTGGAGGATACCATCCGGGGCAATGTCGATATGACGTTTGCATTTCTTTACGCCCATAAGGACCCGGCGCTTGAAATGAATAGCCTGCCATTCCTGGCGTCAAGCTGGGACGAGGTTAACAGCATCTTTGGTAATCCGGAGTCGACCTACACGCAGATCATAACAGACACATTGGATCGCATCGGGCTGGTGTATCTCGGGACTGGTGTTGAGGGCCTAGTTGGGGTCGTTCTAACCGAAGAACCAGAAAATGCGACAAGCATCGGCCAGAAAGGCAAGCACATTCGAGTCTGGGGTTCTCAGTTGGCCAGAGCGGCCACTGAGACACTTGGCTATCAAACGACAACCATGAACTGGGCCGAGGTTATTCCGGCTGTGCAGGCGGGCACTGTTGATGGCGCAATTTGTTGCACCTCCACAACGGTGACGTCCACTTTTGCCAAAAGCGGCGTTGGAAGCGTTTTTGTACCGTACAACGCATTCACCGAATCTCAGGCTATTTATGCAAGTCAGCGCACATGGGGTAAAATGAATGAAGAACAGCGCGCAGTTGTTGAAAAGGCATCCGCGAACGCATTGGCGTGGTACAACCAACAGGCCCAGGAAAACGACGCAGCTAATTCTGCAGCTCTTGTTGAGCAGGGTTGGACCGTTGTTGAATTTACGCCCGAAGAGCGCGCAGCGATTTCTGAAGCAATCAAGGCCGAAGTCTGGCCCATCGCCAGAGATATCGTCGGAGAAGAGGTTTTTGACCGGCTCGTTGCCGGAAACTAAACCACAACAGCCATAAAACCGCTGGGGACCGGAAAAACTCCGGTCCCGACAGACCCCTCAGCCCAAAAGGTATTCTCATGGACCTTGTCGATCAAATTCCAACACGTCTCAGGCGGCCCGTCAGTTTCCTGCTGAGAGCAAAGACTATATTTGTCAGTGTGTCCTGCATGATTATGGCTTTGACGTTCTTCTTTGTCGTCATTTTCAGATACATACTTGAAACGGATCTTTTTGCTTACGAAGAATGGCTGATGGTGATTTGTTTCTGGCTTTTCTTCATGGCCGGATCACTTGGCACATATGATAATTCACATATCAATGCCGATCTTCTGAGTCAGGTTCTGCAAAATCCGCTCGCGCTTCGCATTCGGGCAATCGCTGTCGTCCTGATTGAATTGATTGTGCTTTTGTTTGCGGTCTACTGGGCCGCCCTGATGATCATTGATGAAATCGACAGCTATCCTTTCTGGCAGCGGACTATCGCTTTGAAAATCCCGTTTCTGGTGGCCCGTCTGTCGATCCTCACGGGTTTCATTTTCATGGCGTTTTACACCGGCCTGCGTCTTTACGTGCTGATTGCCACAAGGCCAGACGCAGCTTTGCCTGGCGCAGATCAAAAGGGGGGCGGACAATGTTAATACTTGCTTCCATAATCGTTCTGTGTGTGCTTCTGATCATCGGAGTTTCCGTTCCGCTTGCCTTTGGGGCAGTGCTGATCCTCATTTCGGTTTTCGGTGGCCATGATGTGTCGGGATTCATGCCTGCCGGGCACTGGAAAATGAACAGCATCGTGCTTCTGGCCATTCCTCTTTTCATTTTGGCTGGCGGCATCATGGAGCGCGGCAAAATTGCTGCACCGCTTGTTAGTATGGCGGAACTGTTCGTCGGCAGGTATAAATCTGGGCTAAGCGCGGCTGCTGTCTTCGCCTCTGCCGTATTTGGCGCGATATCGGGCAGTGCTGCAGCGACGCTGACCTGCATCGGTGCGATCATGATGCCGCATCTGCGCCGCGCGAACTATCCGGATGGGGTATCAGCCGCCGTACTCATTGCCGCTAGTCCGCTTGGGTTGCTGATTCCGCCAAGTGCCGCGCAGATCCTCTATGCATGGGTTACGCAGCAATCCGTCCTCAAGTGTTTTCTAGCCACGATCGGGCCTGCATTTGTTCTGATCTTTTTTCTATGCGTCGTGAATTTTTTCATGCTGCGCCGTCGCGATGACCTGCTTTTGTCCGAAATACCCGAAAATTTTGTTGCAGAATTTGGCAAACGATCATGGTTCGCACTGCCAGCGTTGCTGATGCCCTTTATCATCTTGGGTGGTATCTACGGCGGCGTCATGACCCCGACCGAGGCCGCCGGTTTCGCGGTTATCTATGCCTTGCCGGTAGGTTTTTGGGTTTACAAAGGCCTGACCTGGGAGACCTTCACTGCGGTTCTGCGCGAGTCTGCAGTTACCATCGGCGTGGTTATGGTGATGGTGTTCATGGTCCTGATCGTGTCACGCTTCCTGATTTTCGAAGACATCCCCGGAATGGCGAAATCCCTTGTTTTTTCGATCTCAGAGAATCCCGTGATCGTTTTGTTGATGGTCAATCTGGTGATGGTCCTGATTGGTATGTTGATGGATGACGTATCAGGAATCCTGTTGTCGGCGCCACTTCTGCTGCCGGTCGTCACGAGTGTCGGGATGGATCCGATCCACTTCGCGGCGGTGCTTGGTGTCAATCTTGGCATGGGGAACATCACACCGCCAACGGCACCACTGCTTTATCTGGGCTGTCGCGTCACCGATGTACCAGTCAACAAGGTGATATGGCCCACGGTATTGTTCATCGTATTTGCCTGGTTGCCGACCTTGATGATCACCACGTTCGTCCCTGAGATCGCCCTTTGGCTACCTAATCTGGTCTTCGGATCGTAACGACGCAATTTCACAAAACAAACTGAGAGAGAACACGATGCACGAAGCTGTACCTTCAAATCTGCCGACACCCCCCGCACCGCTCAATTGGGCGGTGAAAGCGCCGTCCGATTGCCAGATCCTCTACACGGCCCATCTGTCATTTGATGAGAGCGGAGCGTTTGTCGACGGGACGATCAAAGAACAAACCCGACGCACAATGGATAATATCAAGGCCTCTGTCGAGGCGGCGGGCGGCACGATGGCTGACATCACCCAATGTCTGATCTATCTGGTTGATGCGGCGGATGCGCCTGGCATGAACGCGGTTTACGCCGAGTATTTCGACGGGGTTCTGCCAAATCGGGCGACGGTCGTCGTCGCTGCAATTCTAGCTCCGGAAGCCAAAGTTGAAATCGTCGCCTACGCTCATATCGCTCGCAAGCCGTGAAAGCGGACGCGCTCATAATCGGCGGTGGGCTGATTGGCATCACAACGGCCCACCGATTGGCCAAACGCGGCTGCTCGGTCGTGTTGGTGGAGGCCAACGAAGATGTCGGTCTCGGTGCCAACTTTGCAAACGGTGCGATGCTGGTGCCTTCACAGACCATGCCATGGAATTCGCCAGGGATATTACCCACGCTTTTGAGGTCAATCGTGACACAAAATTCCGCACTGCGGATCAAGCCGAAAGCTATCCCGTCCCTGTTCAAATGGGGCCTACACTTTCTCAAGAACTCAAAGCCGCATCTGCACGAACTCCATACGCGCCGATTGCTCGAACTCGCGCTCTTCTCCATGGATGTCTTTGAGGAATACTACAAAGGATACGCAGACCAATTCGAAGCCAAAAAATGTGGCACCATCAAAATCTTCCGCGACCAACCAAGTCTGGAAGCCCAGATCAGATCCAATCGTCACCTCAGTGAGGTTGGGCTAGATTGGGAGGCACTAACGCCTGATCAAACTGTTGAGGCTGAGCCGCACCTTCAAGCGCTGGCCCCGCAGCTGGCAGGCGGAATTCGTTTTTCCGCTGATGTGGTGGCGGACTCGCGAAAATTCTGTCAAATCCTCCGCGATGACCTCGTCGCTTCTGGTCAGATAATACATGTTAGTTGCCAAGCCAATGAACTGCTGATGTCAGGCGACAGGGTCATCGGCGCGCGTACAACAATCGGAGATATTCGGGCGAAGAATACCATTCTGGCCCTAGGGGCCAATACAAGAAAATTGGCTGCAAACGACGCAAGATCAATCTTGGTGCGCCCCGTCAAAGGGTACTCGGTCACATACGATACAACCGGCGTCAACGATCTGCCTTCGTATCCTGTTATCGACGAAGGGATGCATGTTGGGATTGTTCCAATTAATGGCAAATTGCGCGCAGTTGGAATTGCCGAATTCGCCGGGCATGACGACACTCTAAGCCCCAAAATAATCCGGCAACT
>Ga0209712_10002816_pt1 | contig 14251 bp, 13 predicted proteins | sample ArcOceMetagenome_FD_187443 | JGI IMG/M metagenome (GOLD analysis project Ga0209712, IMG submission 187443) | Marine eukaryotic phytoplankton communities from Arctic Ocean - Arctic Ocean - Greenland ARC118M Metagenome (SPAdes) (version 2) | ecosystem: Environmental > Aquatic > Marine > Oceanic...
GAATGGTAATTGAAGTGTATGAAATGATAGTTTTATTGTACTTTTTACAACTGCTACCAAGATGATTCTCTGGTATGTTTTCACGTAGAAATTTACGTAGAAATCATTGAAAAAAGAGCTCTGTGAGAAATGTAGTTTTTATGTTATCAGTGAGTGTAGATTAGCCCAGATAAGGGCTAACTCTTTTCTTGAATACATATGCAAGACTCCTGTGGCGTTGAGTTTTAGGAAGTATATTCGGTAGAGGAGGTCTTGTACCAGTAGAGGTGCGCATTTTAGATCTTGTAGTGACGAGGAGTCGTTTTTGGTTTTTGTGTGGGAAAAGCTAGAACAAAATTCCTGCGACCATTTTTGACCCCGCGACTATTTTTGACCCACTCTAGATATGTGTTTGATGAGTGTTTGATGACATGTACTGTACTGCATGTTTGATGTTTTTTCCTTGTTAAAATGAGCGGTGGACTGGAAAGTGAGCGGCTCACTTTTCCACGCGCGTTGGCAGTTTTAGTAATGAAAATTGAATTTGAAATTCTGAATCACGTTCAGTATTATGTATCTCAGTCACGAAAGGGAGAGTGCACTAAAACGAGTTTTCTACTTAAGGAAATAGCCTAGACCATAAGTGGAGAAAACGACAGCCAGACCGCTTTTTACACCAACTGACCGCGCAACCAGCAGCAACCAGCAGCAACGACTCTTTTTCCTCCACCACCCACCACCGTCCTTACAACACCGAACACAGGACACCAGACACCACCCTTATTCTATCTACTGTACTCCAACAGCACCGTCACTGCAGACCGGAACTACTGGCTATTACCTGAACACACATCACCAAATGATTGCATTTACACCTGCAAGGTCGTGCTTCCTTTTCTCTCTGCTTCTCATAGGATTGGCACGGGCATCAAATGAGCCTCCTAGAAGGCCGGCTCTGCGCAAAGAAAGAGCACTTGAGAACGCCACAAAACCAATCCTAGGAGGAACTAATTCCACATGGTCGCCTACACCTATAGACGATGATGACGATGAGGATAAGCACTATGATGATGATGAATATGATGTATATGGCTATACCAACGTTGTGAATCAGCTCTTGTCGAAGCCCCAGGATTTTTACTCGCAATTCGGGAATTCAACTGAAGGCGAGAGCAATGCCGCGGCTATGACGGATGATACAAGTGCATCGCCTTCAGTTAAACCCGAAACGAAGTCTGTGGGTATCTCATCAGCGACCTCTGCGAATCCCTCGCAAGGATCTGAAACATCATCAGCTCCTTCTGTGGAAGGATCGTCTTATGGCACCAATGATAATTCCGAAAGTGGAACTGGTGAGGCAAGTAGTTCAACACCATCAAAATCAGTATCGGTTTCTTCAGCACCATCAAAGCAGAAACACCAAACCTCATCGCCTACCTTTGCGCCAAAGAGTCCAACAACCTACCCTACAAAGAGCCCAACAAAGAGACCATCACCAATGCCCACGACGGAAGCTTGGGCAGGTAAAGTGAAGGATGAAGAGAACAGAATCAAACAACTCGCTGATGATAAAACAGCTGAAGTAGCTGCAGCATTAATTTTTTTCCTTGGAATTGCTGGAATGGTGTTTACAGCATATCAGCTAATTGAACATCCAGATGGGTTATGTGCTTCAGTTTGTCGCCTTTCCATCAAGTTCTCATCTTTCATACTGAAAGTCATATGTTTGCCTTGCAGGCTCTGCTGCAGCAAATATAGTGGATACGCTACTTCGGATCCGAAGAATAGGACTTTGTTCGTTGAAGAATATACCAACGACCTTGAGCTGACATAAGAAGAGTTTTATTTATTTAATAGAATGAAGGTCAATGCGCACATTGCAAAAAGATTTTTTCGATCTGGATGCTGTAGTCCAGTGAAATGCAATTTAACTTAATAACCATTCATTCTGTAAAACTTGTTATTGAGCTGACGCATGGTCTTGTTCATCTTAAATTATCATGTGCGTAATATACCAACAATCTTGAGTTGACATAAGAAGAGTTTTGTTTAGAATGAAGGTCAATGCGCATATTGCAAAAAGATTTTTCGATCTGGATACTGTACGTGTACGTGTAGTGTAGTGTAGTCCAGTGAAATGCAATTTAACTTAATAATCATTCATTCTCTAAAACTTGTTATTGAGCTGACGCATGGTCTTGTTCATCTTAAATTCTGGGCGTTCATTCAAAAGCTCCGAAAACATTTTGGAAGTAGGTTCTTCTTTTGAACTTCCTAGTCTGACGGCTGTCTGCATTGGCCTGCCAAAGCTGTAGTCTTCGATGAAGGCAAACATTTCCCAGTCGTATGGATACGCTTTGAGAGATACACAATCTTCTCCTCTTGCACTGAATCGCGAAAATACATAAGTATCTTGGAACCCTCCTCCTTCGCAATCAAAGATCTTTTCTTGTGCCAACTTTTTGGCATTCGGAGCCAAAATATTGAAACCCCATGATTCCACATTTCTCCAGAAAGGATTGACAAGAAGAAACAATCTCTCTTTTCCAAATGATTCGTTGATTTTTCCAATGTCCTTCAAGTACTTGACATCCGTGTTTGGAAATACCATGGCCTGTACATCGCCACTCGGACCCACGGCTGCTTGACTTGTGACCAAAGCACTTCCGTCAAAATCCCAAATGTCTTGAGCATTAACTTCAGGTGGGAATGCTTCCTTTCCGCTCTTCTTCTCTTCCTCCGTCTGGATGGACATTGCAGGGGCTCGAACCTCTTTTAGCAAGGCTTCCGTCAATGGTCTTCCCGCCTCTCTATACATTTGTTTCTGTCCACCTGGCCATCCGTTCTCCTCCTCGGATGGTGCTATAGGACTGCCTTCTTGGACAAGGGCGAGCCTGACAGTCTGTCTGGTAATTCCGTCCACAAACGCACGTTCAATTGCCAATGCAGCTTGGTTAGTCTGCTCTTCTATAGTTTCTGGAACATAGAGCATGGTATTTGTCATTTTCCTATTGGAAGTTTTTGGTTTCGCAGCTAATGTAGCTCTCATTTCCTTTTCCCTTGACACCTGCATATCTTTTTTATTCCTAGCTTCCTCTTCGACTTCTTCCACGGATTTACCCTGTAATTCGGCGAGCTCTTGACGAATTTTGGCAGCTTGCTGTCTCAACCTTTCAACTTCTGCATTGGCCGAGTCTGCAGAGGTATTTAACTGAGTCAGGGGGCGATTTGACATCGTTGTCGTTGGCATCATGGTAAATGCATGAGTAGTTCCAAAAGAAGAACATGCAGCTGATGCGAGGAAAATGATGGAGTTCTTCATGGTGAAATATAGAGTCTATTGTGAGCGCTACACAGTGAAAGGCAGTAATTTGTGAGAATGATTGCACTCGTCGTGATGAATTATAGACTAAGAATGAGTGATCAGCAGAGTGACGAAGAGTTCTTGCTTGCTGTTGCTTATGCTGATGAGAGAGTGAGAGAGTTCAAAGATGAGTCACCATGTCGTCAGTCACACCCTACCCATGGCCGGTTTATTTTGTTGTTAAATTAAATAGCCTAAATTTGGAAAAGGCCTTGAAAGTAATAGGAATTGTTTCGAATGATAAAGAATAAAACGTCTCGGTCAAACCATTGGAAAAGGGTCACAACAGTCATCACAAGGAAAGACCACAGTCATCGGTTTCGTTTCATCATGCATCATCGTGAACGTAGCCGGTACAGTACTAAGGCCTAATTCGTTCTAAGAAAAAAGACAAGATAAGACATGATAAGAGTGGTTTAGACGCCTCGTTTTGGATAGTTGGATAATTCCTCAAGGAATACGAGAATCTAAGACTATTGCTGACAACGCAAAGCACTCTCCAAGGTTGAAGGTTGAGAGTTGAGTACCGGTTAGTTACGTACCGAATACCGAATACCGATGGCACGATCATTTCGCCTGCTCTCTAGAGGGAAGGGTAGCAACAGAGAACTGGCTAGAGAGAAGAATATGGAATTGAAAGCTAAACCTAGTGGTCAGCAAAGTATGGCAGAGACACCTACAAACCGGCCTCTGGTGGAAACGGCTTGCGTATTTGATTTCTTTATAGATTTACCGCACCCTGCAGCGTCGTCGAAGAATGAAAGAGCAAAAATCATCGATCCACCGGGAGAATGTCACCCTGGTGTAGTAGAACTTTTCGATCCGTCAAAATTGTCGAGGATTGCAATGTTTGCGTTTCCGGATTACGATGCTGAGCACGATAAAGGTGTGTAGTGCATACTATTTTTATCTTTGTTGCTATATTAGTGTCATGCCGACTTGATCATTCGAACATCGTGTTCTCACACCTCCAACAACGCTCACTCCTCATGTAGATGAAAAGAGTCAACAAGGAGGAATTTTGAACAAGCATGATCACGATGGTTTCGAAACGAATTCTTTCAACCTCACATTTTCATTGCTGTTGGATAGTGGGGTGAGATTGTTCGCGCACGTGTTGCGTTATTTGCCGGTTCATCATCGAGTCAAGAATAGGGTTGATGTTGGGAGAAGAGCAGAGCGCGCATTCGTGATTCTAACTCGAGTTGTTGGTGGAGAAGAATTTTATAGATGCCTACTCAAGTGAGTACTATTGAACAACTTTGTAATTGATTTTGATGGCAGGGTATATATACGCACCGAGGTAATATTCTCATTCTCACATTTAAATAAATTCATACACAGGAACGTTCATGCAGTTTCAATTCAGAACCTTGCCAGTGCCAAAACTCGGAAGAAGCAAAACATCCTGACTGCTTTTCTCCATGCAATATACAAACGGCACTTTTTGCTTCGGACGAGATGTGAAGAGACTCTTGAGAAGAAGTCCATGAAGTTGCTACCGGAGGAGTTTAAACACTTGTCCATTCATGGGACAGAAATATATGATTTATTGATACGTGATGAAGATGAATCCAGAAGACGCCTATTTATGAATAAGGACATGGTTTCCTTTCGGCTTCCTCAATCGCTACAGCCAGGGTATGATGGAAATTCCTTTTCATGCGAATGTGAAGATTTAGACAGCCCCATGATGCCATTGCTACGATGCCTTGGTCCTGCAAAAACTGTCCGGGTTCTGGGCTCAATGCTGTGTGAAGTCCGCCTGATTTTTGTTTCCAAGTATGTTGATACTTTATCATCTTGTGTTCGTGCAGCTATGGCGTTTCTTTCCCAAGGATTGCTAGTTTGGAGACACGTTTCTATAACCGTGCTGCCCCCACACTTATTTCGATTTCTATCAGCAGGTGCACCGTATGTCGTTGGAGTTTTAGAACGTTACGCAGATAAGATTGATCGAGTGCGAGGTCTCAAAGATGTGCTGAGTATTAATTTGGATACGGGGGCTCTTAAAGTGTACAACATGAATGAACCAAAGAAGATCATTCCAGACTTACTGGAAGCACCAAAAAGTACTCGAAAGCAGAAGAATAAATTCATGGGAATTGAAATGCTTGTCAAAGATTTCACAGAAATTATTGAAGCAGACCAAAAGCTCTGGTCGTCGTCTCTCCTGCCTTCGATTGGTCCTGAAGCGTCTGAAATCATTACCAACAATAAGAATTTTGAGAAATCTGTGTCTGACAGAGATATGTTATCTGGCAATAGAAAGGGGAAAGATGACTTCTTTGAAACTGCAGAACAATTCGTAAAGAGTATGAAGGTATCTGCAAAAGATGTCACGGATGCAAAGGTAACAAGTGCAACGGTTGAATTAAATACAAAGCCCCCTGGAGCAACAGGATCCGTGCGCAAGGATATGGCAGCAAGACCGATCACTAAACGTCCGTTTACAGTTTGCAATAATGACCAAGGAGAAGAATTGATGAGAGCTTCTTTGATTTGTTTCTTTCTCGAACTCTATGGCGATATTGGTATGTATCTGCTAGCTTCGAAAACCACAGGCCGTGCTCTCAAAGTTGATAAGAAAAAGTTTCTCGTCCGGAAAACACAAATGGGCGTTCCCGAAAAATCTCCCTTGTGGATGGTTTTAAAGCAATTTAGTCGTTCTATAATGTTTGAGCGCTTTGTGAATGGATCTATCGAAGACTCAGAGAAACATAAAAAGACCAAATCTCTTCTCGATCATATCCCAATTTTCTCCCTATGTCAAAGGCATCTTCGAAAGAGCAAGAGTGAATTCACAACCGTGGATATCCGCAGAGTTGTTTTTACAACAATTGAAGGTTGTCCTTTTCATAAATTTGTCGAGAGACAAGAGAATGTGAGAGAAAGGGCCCTGGCCCTCACAAGTAACTCGGCTTTTGAAGGCGATGAAGTAGGAGAGATCAAGAAGTTAATTCAAGAATGCAGAGAGAGTAGTTCGTCGCATACTCAAGTTGTAGCTGTGTGCTGGATGCGAGTCGGGGAGACAAGGTCTGCTTATTGGAAGCATAATCTTCTTGGTCTGAACCTTTTCAAAACTTTAGTTATTCACGGCCCGATAGCTGTAATATCCGCATTAACGGATGGGACCGCTATGATATACGCGCTTCGTTATTACGTCAACAAAAATATCGAAGCCGAGAAATCTATTCAGCTTTCAGCAAGGCAGCTGTTTTATTTGATCAACAACATTCCAGTGATGATGTGTCGGAGAAGGAAAGCATTAGCAAGTGACGTACTAAATCAAAAATCGATAGACGAATCCGTTGTTTGGTCAAACTACTTGATCCGTCGGCTTCCTCGAAATGTAGGATTCAAGCACATTCATGTCATGTTTTCACCCTCGGATAATGCAGTGCCAAAGTCTAGCTCTAAGGAAGGGCGCCGTACGTTTGTACCAGAGGTCGAAAAGGTAAATAGCATTCCAGTAAGAAGCACGAAACTGCCAGAAGTTTCTGGATTGAAGGCTATCCCAACTAGAAGGCTATCTAATCAAGCAGATGCAGGACAGATGACTATGGAAAACAGACCTCAAGCTCACGGCCAAAGGGACCAGCCGCGACAAAGGCATTCCATGTACCGTCCAAACGTCGATCCATCACAGTTCAATCAACCAGGGCGGGTGCAGGATACGGAGCCCTCGAACAGAAGAGATTCCGACCGAGATGCAAGTAATATCCCACGCTCAAGGAATGTTCAAGCTCAGAATGGAAGTATGAACTATGAGCGACACCAGGGTGCTGCTAGAATTGGCCATGGCCAAGACAGTGGTGGCCTTGACCAAGGTCGCAGAAAACACATTCGACAATTAATAGATAGGCACGCTGGTGAAAAAAAAAACAATGTGTTGTTGAACACCAGCAATCCGCTGTCAAGAAATGCCAGAGTGCCTTCCCACAATGACTTTCAGGATAGAAGATAGATACTAGATCTCTTGAATGAGAAAATTTTCATTGTTCATTATTCATTATTCATAACAGCATGCTTGAAAGAACATTCGAACATGCACACGTCAAACTCATTGTTTCCCTATCAATCTTATAATAGAGCTTCATACAATTTAATTTCATAAAAAACTCCTGTTACTACTTATTCAATAGTCCCAGGCATGGCGAATTTGAATGCAAAGTCTTCAACTTCTTCTTTCAAAGCACTGATGGATGATCTAATTTCATCGTTATTCTTCACTGTAGCAAGAAAGTCCTTCAACATTGCTTTTTTCTTTTTCAAAGCATCTTCGTCGCCAGCTTTTTGTTTTGATTCGAGATCATCTTGAGCCAATCTCTGAGCTCGGACTGCTAAATTATATCCTCTATCTAAGAATCCAGCTACAATGTCAAAATCTTCTTCATTCAGTCCTCTCGATGTCAACGCAGGTGTTCCTAAGCGAACACCTCCGGGATTGACTGCTGACACATCCCCAGGAAGGCTATTTTTATTCGTGGTAATGCTGACCATATCGAGTATTTTCTCAACTTTATTTCCGTTCATTCCCTGGGTGCGAACGTCCCACAAGAGCAAATGGTTGTCAGTACCACCGGTCGCAATGTTGTGACCACGCCTGACAAGACCGTTTGAAAGTGCTTGTGCATTGGAAATGACATTATTTGCGTATGCCGTAAACTCTTCAGTATTGGCTTCCTTCAATGCCACAGCAACCCCTGCAATCTGATGATTGTGTGGTCCACCTTGCAAAGAAGGAAATACAGCTGTGTCGATCTTATCCATCAAATCCTTTTTTCCAAAAATTATTCCCGATCTTGGTCCACGAAGAGTCTTGTGTGTGGTACTTGTCACAACGTCAGCGTGTTCAAACGGGCTATCAAGACATTTTGCAGCAATCAAACCTGACGTATGAGCCATATCCACCATGAACATGGCACCGACTGAATCTGCAATATCACGAATACGTTTGTAATCCCATTCACGAGAGTAAGCACTCGCACCTGCAATAATCAATTTGGGCAAAAACATCTTTGCCCTTTTCTCCATATCGTCATAATCTATTAGTCCTGTTTCCTGATCAACTGTATAAGGCATACTTTCAAAGTACACGCTGGTAGCGGAGACTTTACGTTTTGCGGTCTGAAATCCATGAGTCAGATGCCCTCCACTTGGCAGGTCTAAGCCCATAATTCTATCGTGTGGATTGAGAAGAGCTGTGTACACCGCAAAGTTTGCAGGGGATCCTGAGTATGGTTGCACATTCACGCCCCATTCTTGAGGCGATAGACCGTAGAGCTCGAGAGCTCTGTTGATACAAAGTGTTTCGATTTTGTCAATGTATTCATTTCCTCCATAGTACCTCTTCCCAACTACGGACGACGAAAAATTATGAGCGCTCAAATCACTCAATTGTCATTTTTGATATATCAACAAGGGCTGAATCCAAATTCATTCTACGTACCATTTCCTTCACTATACTTATTCGTCAAACAACTTCCTAGCGCCTCTCTTACAGAGGCACTTGCGAAGTTTTCACTGGCAATCAACTCGAGACCGATTCGTTGCCGTCTATCTTCATCTTGAATCATTTCTGCCAAATCAGGGTCAAAAGATTCCAGAGGGGACTTTCCCGAACTGCTATTTTCTACTTCTGGAGTTGACTCGATTGGCGAAGCCACCATACTGAACTGCCTCCCAGCTCTTTCTGACGTTAGACAGTTTGCATTCACGTTAAAAGCAGTTGTGAAAGATGGCAGAAAGTTCACCAGGAGCACTGATGCGCTTAGTATCTTCAACCCCATAGCCATTTTTTATTTTAATTCTAAAGGTAGATTTATTTGATGTGTATCTTTAGAGAGATTTGTGGTTGAGTGCGGAATGGATGTTTGGTTTTTCTTTGGCAAAGCGGCGTCAGTGATGATGCAGAATATTTTACACGTGTCTGGTTGGGTGAAGATCTTCCGGGAGTAATAAAGTAAAGGCCATAATTTAGAAGTGTTATTCTCCAATAGGCTCTTAAAAAATGGAGCTATCGCTAGTAGTAGCGCTACAAGTAAGCGCTACTCTTCTGCTAGTAGCTAAGCTAGCTCTATTAGAGTGCTGAACAACCACCAATCAAGTACAAAACCCTACTGATTCACTCATTTGGTAAAGTACAATGCCAAAAACTCGAGGCGCTAGTCTCAAAGAATCTAGTTCTACATCATCGAGTGCGGGGACAGCAGGAAAGAGGATTGGATCTCCAGCACCGAAAAGGATGAGAACGGCAACTACAACTACAAACACAGCATCAGCACTGTCAGAGCAAGGCAAATTCCTCGAAGATGTAAGGGAACAGGCTAAGAAAGGCTTATCGTCGTCGAGGAGACACAAAATGAAAAACCGCGATCTTGACTATATGATGAAATCTATCTGTACGGGGTCTTATTGACACGAACGGCGAAATATGGTCTGCGTGCAAAGAGCATACCTGTTTTGTACCTGGAAAGTTTACACCTGGGAGTTGTGTGAAAATGAAAAGGATTTGTTTCAAAGAGGCTAGTGTCTTGAAAAAATCAAATCAGCTTACCATCTCGTCTCAAAAGACACTCTATGTTCACGATTTTGGTACACCACCTGTAATTCCACCGTGCTTGTCAAGCTTGTTTCTTCTAGATCCTCAATCGGAAGGCGAAGTTTTTCCTTGTTATGACGCCTACTTGAGAAAAGCTGGGTTGCTCAATGATGGAGTCCTGGTATCCTTCTTGACACAGCTCCAGGAACACCTTGAGGATGTTCAGATCTTCGTTGGCAGAATTGAAACGTGGCTGTCGGAACCGGCATCTACGACACAGTTTCTCAACGAGCTGTTTGGAAGTGGTGTCGCCTTGATTGAAGATGTGGACGCAAGTATGTGCAAACCTGGAGGAAAGGTTAGCAATGGCGCAACGTGCATTCATTGCGGTAAGCCCCCTACTTCTCACATTATTCAGAATTGGAGTGATGAATACCGATGCCAAGGAATTAACAAGATTGGTCTTTTTTATGTTCCTGCACCGACAACTCTTTTAACTTCAAACACAGCACTAGTGAGAGGACAAATGGATGTGACATTTGATCTCTGCACTGATGATGGGAAAGAAAAATTGAAAACTTTTGTAGCGTTTCTAAAATTGTACGGTTAGACCATCAATGCTCATTCAGACTTCATGCAATCGACAAAAGAATGCTGTTTTCACAAGAGTATAATGTCATAACAAAAATGCTCTACAATTCGATTCCAGCGCTGTAAAATGTAAAAGAAAACTAATTTTCGTTTCCAACTTTCGAGATTCTTTGAATCAATGAATATCTATTGAGCGCAATTGTACCAGAACCGGTATTTAGTTTTGTACATGCTTTAAAAGGTGGTAGCATGAGTCACCACATGTCTGGTTGGGTGCAACGGATCTTTCGTATTTTTTTGACACCTTTCTTTGTGCGAGATTGTGAGGATAGATTGAGTTCCTGGTACTTCCGAACGAAAAGCTCATTCTGTCTCTTGTCCTACCAATGCCACCGGCATCTGCTTGCGTTGATCAATCTGCTATCTCTTATAATTTCCCAAAACATTGCTGCAGTAGGATTACATACAACAATAACAAGAAGATGCCTGCGATTAATCAACCAAATTAAAGTCGCCTAGTTCAGCAGTCTGCGGCCCTATCAACTCTCAATGCATTAGTTGATAATCACTTTGAATGTTCCATCTGCCTCGACACATTCGAAGGTCCTAACGTGATATCGGAATGCTTACATAGTTCCTGCGATAATTGTATAAAGATGATAATTCAACGATGTGGCGCTGAGTGTCCTACTTGCAGAGGTAGGGATTACCACCACCAGGAGAGATTTGAGCAGGAAAGATCAACTACTTGGAGATCCTTCGACGTCCAAGGTGCAGGAGACAACAGCACCTTCTGACAAGGATCCATTTCCTTCCTTGTATCAAACTCGATGTGCTCTTATCTCCAATCTTCCAATCTCTATGATACCAGCACATTCTTCTTCGACCGTCATTGGAATGAAACAATGTAACTTTTGGGTTATTGAATACTCCCCCTTTGCTTCCCTTTCTTTCCCTTTGATTTGTTGCTGCCTGCGCTTAAACCTCCAAAGAACCCACGAACTTTTCGAAATTTCATGTTCACAGTATTTCCCAAAACCTCGAAGAGTACACAGCCACAAGATACCGGTATTTTATTTCTTGTTGCTTTCACTTGTTGTTCTTACAACCACCGGTCTGTCACACAATACAAGCTCCATGTCAGAAGAATCAAGATCCCTAACAGATGAGCAATCTAGCGCTCTCAAGAATGAACTGGCCAAAATAATCAACGGTGCTGACGCTGCCGATCTGATTGATTATATCCTTGCAATGGTGGTCAACGGCAAGGAGGAAGGCTACATCGTCCAGGAACTAAAGGACATGGACATGGAGGTTTGCAATGGCACTGTATCAGATCAGGTTGGAAATTTACTTGGTGAATTTTACAAAGCCCTTGATGATGTTAGTCCAGATGCAGTTAAAGAAGTCCCCACAGAGATGCCAGAAGAATCTTCTCCTAAAGTGGAAACTAGCGGCGAAGATGCCAGCGGAAAGAAAGTGACCTCATTCAAGAAAACTAGTGCAAAGAATCCGTTGACAACTTCTGGTGCATTAGGCGCTAAAAAAAGTAAAGGGAATGCATTGACCATGTCGGGGGCTCTTGGAGCAGCTCGGAAAGGAGATAAAAGTGTCCCGAAGGAAAAAGAAGCACCCAAAAATATTGATAAAAAGAACGAGCGCAAAATTCAGCGTCCAGATAAGAAGAACTCAGATCGCGGTGGGAGAGAAAGCAGTGGCGGTCGCAATGATCGAGGCGATCGCAATGATCGAGGTGGTCGCAATGATGATCGAGGCGGTCGCTCATTTGCATCCGAAGCGTTTAAGAGATTAGCACAGCAACGCGATCGTGATCCGAGAGATAGGCATCAAGGACGTGGTCCGAATGGGCGATCCGACCGTGGGAATGATGGAGGACGCCATGGTCGTGGTAGAGACACGAATAACGGGCGTGGCAGAGACATGAATAGAGGCGGCAGAGACATGACGAATGGGCGTGGTAGAGACACGAATAGAGGCGGAAGAGGTGCTATGGGAAGAGGAATTGGCCGCGGTATTGATCATTCGGGAGGAAGGGACAATGACCAGAAAAGACAGTTTGAACGTGATGATTTCGGAAGCGGAGGCAGATCTGGCAACGGCAGAGGTCATGATCAAAATCAAAACAAGCGCGCTCGATTGCAAAATGACAATCAGCAGCAACAACAGCAACCGCAGCAGCAGCAAGAAAACAACGGTGTAGAAGGAAACGCCGAATACCAAACTCAGCAAGAAGACTATGGTTACAATGAGGGATATGGTTACAATGATTGGTCATGGGACAATAGTGGCTACTACTACGATCAATATTATGATCCGTACTATGATCCATCTTCCTGGAGAGGCGGTGGTCGCCAATTTGGCCGCGGCCGTGGAAGGAATTCTTGGGGTCGCGGTGGTGGGCGTGGACGTGGACAAGAAGGAGCAAACGCAACTGGTGATGCTTTGGAGGCCGATAAATCAGGCGCAAACGTCACAGATCCGTCTACCCTTGCAGCTGCAGAAGCTAGCCCGTCACCTCTTGTTGCTGCAGAGTTCTCTGCAAAATTATCTTACAGCGGAGGAGGAAGAGGCAGAAGCTTTCGTGGCGGCCGCGGTCGGGGTCGAGGAAGAGGACGCGGACATGTTGCAGCAAAGGTTGCTTCCATGAGTTGGAGCCGGTCAAAGGCTCCAGAAGGAAATCAAAATGAACAGTCGGGACAGGAGGCTACAGAACAAAGTTAAAGTAGCTTGGTAATTAAATTATCTTGTTCAAAGGATACGCTTTATTGTTGTTTTTGAGGCTACGCCTTTTTACAGAATGGTCTTTATTACCGCACACCCGAATTGCTGTTTGACTTATGTTCAAAAATAGTAGTTTACTCGTATTCGTCTTCGTCTTCTTCTGCCATGACGCGAATAGCATTTTCTACACTGCCCCAAACTCTATCCAAATCATCTTCGGTAATAACTCTAGAGATTGAAAGGCACAAATGAGTATTTGTTATTCGCAGATTGAAAATACCAAATCAAGGAAATCCAAACGAAAAGCAAGGCTTGTTGATGCATTCAATTCATATTCTACTCACGTTTGAAATACTCGAGCTGCAAACTCGTCGTCCTCCATACCTTCTAGCGCGACGCGCCCGTCGTAATCTTCATGTTCTATGGTTATGCATGGTCCAAATCTACACCTGCCCATGCAAGGTCCTTCTTCAACTTGAACTTCTGGAGCGCCGTTTTCTTCTTTTCGTACATACATGCCGGAAAAAAGAGCATATGGTTCGAGGCCAAAAGTAACGCTTCTTTGGGCACATTCCGAAGACATGCAAGTTAAAACTTTAAACTTTTTTGCTACGGATGGATCTAGTTCGTCTGCCTGTGTATCATCATTGCCTGCAGCAAGTACATTGAATCCATGTGGACGTAATTTATTGTTGAACGTAAACCCTTGCGTACAACTACAAGCAAGTACAATCAAAAGGAGACTTGGTGAAATTGAATAATTCTTCATTGAGGAAGTATGCAATGTTGTGGAGTTTGTAAGTGAGCGCGTTTGATACAATGATACGATACGAGAGAGGGGAGATGAGGTTCAAGGTGGTGGTGTGAACTTCTTGTGACGAGTGTGATAGATGCGTGATGCGTTGGTTTGGTTTGGTTTTTTCTTCCTTAGTCCCGCAAAAAGTGACGAGGAAATAGAAAGCCAAGCATTTTACTGTTTTTAGTAGGTTATGAGATTCCTATTTAGTTGCTTATCAGGTCATACTGTAATA
>Ga0209712_10002826_pt1 | contig 14207 bp, 19 predicted proteins | sample ArcOceMetagenome_FD_187443 | JGI IMG/M metagenome (GOLD analysis project Ga0209712, IMG submission 187443) | Marine eukaryotic phytoplankton communities from Arctic Ocean - Arctic Ocean - Greenland ARC118M Metagenome (SPAdes) (version 2) | ecosystem: Environmental > Aquatic > Marine > Oceanic...
AGATTGCTTCACCATAGGCTGCCTCACTCTTTGTTGTCGCCTCGGCAAATTCTGACTTACTCAGATTGAGCATCGCAAGGTCTATTACATCTCGACAATGCATACCCATATCCAGGCCTCGATCAGAGTTAGCGAGTAGCTTACTTGCAGCCATATCTAACTTAGTTAAACTGGCGACCCCTAAAATACTGTCTTTTTTTCCAGGCTTAGCTAAACCAATTCTCCCTTCAAGAACAATTTCGAACTTGATTGGCTTTCCTTCCACAAATACTCTGGTTCGGATACCGTACTGATCACTGCGAATATCTGACGTTTGAAGTTGGCCTGCATCGGTGCTTTTCATTAGCGCTTGAAGACCCTGTTCACGGACTGAATTGCGCAGGTATCGGTACGAGGCTAAGTCTGAGACTAAAAAATCTATATCAACCGATTCACGATATTCACCGTATCCCAGGGCGATTGCTGTGCCCCCAGCAAAAAGGCAGTTATGCCGCTTAAGTAGATCGGTATCTAGCAACTCAAGTACTTTTGCTATGCGTTGGTGATGTGGACGAGTAAACATCAAGACACCGCTCCCTCAAAGGCAACGCCAAGTAGCTCGATAAGCTCCTGCTCACTTTCACTAAGGTTTTCGACATCTAAGAAGCGCTTGTTACGCTCATAGATTGAGTGGGCCTCAACAAGGGATAATTCATCAACCCCCTGCACATGCCATGCAAGCTCCTTTAACTGGGGATAGTCTGAAAATGATAGTCGAACCGGCAGTTTGCTCACGTCGTTTCCATTAGCTGAGTTCTTTCTATCCGTTTTTGCCGATAGATTAAGATGCAGACCTAGAGCACTTATCACATTTAAGTAGGCACCCATACTCACGGTGGGCTCACCCTTTTCGATACGGTGTAGCGTCACCCGAGAAATGCCCGCCGTCTGGGCGGCAGCGTTTGCCGTGATCTTAAATGACTTACGATGCTGTCTTATCAACTGACCAATTTCAGCGAGCTGATTCATCGCGTCATTTGATGTTTTTTCTACATTTCTCTTCATAATGTTTCATATAATATACATATATACAATAATGTCAATTATAGGAAACATTTTTAACCTCTTGGTTAGCTCAGATACTTACTGTAATTGATAAGCCTAAATATTCTGCTTGCAGAGATGTTAGGTATTTACACAACCGCCTGGCGAAGCCATTGAGCAAGATCAGCCTCATCAAGCTTGGATTGTGACAGCAACACTATTTTTTGCCCCACCGCTGCTACATCCCAAATGACGTTAATGCCATTTAAATCGAGAATGAGGTCCATCACCTGAAATGCTGTTCGTTTATTTCCGTCATTAAAGCAATGAGGCTGAGAAACAGCCGTTGCATAGCACGCTGCCAGCGAATAAATATCATCTATGAGGCAATACTTGAGTCGGTTGTCTACTCTTGACAGTGCGCCCTCGAGTGACTTATCACCAGCCATTCCTTGAGACTCATTGGGCTCTAACACGTCATCATGAATCGCAATAATGTGATTAACCGATAGCAGTAAAAAGCTCATTTATCTGTCAGGTAATCCAGTACTGGCTGGGTGATTGCCTTACGAGACTTAAGGCTCTGTTTTATTTCTTCAATCGATGCCGTACGATGCTGCACGTTGGAGATCGCCTCAGCGGGCACAAAATAACCTACCAGGGCTGAGTTTTTTAAGACTGCCACAGGCTCCCCGCCTGATTTTTCTAGAACCTTGTGAGGCTCTCGCATCTCGGTCATGGATGCAATATTTCGGGTCAATAGAGTCGTCATATCAGATCTCCGCTAAAGTAATAGGCCCTAAAATGTCCATTAAAATGTATATTTAATCCACTATAGACCTTTAGCCTATAACTGCAGTGCTTGAAATACACGACTACTCGTAATGGGTCCAGAGCCGCAATATCTTGACCGCCTTTTCCGCCTCTAAAACCTGATAGACAAGCCGATGCTGAATATTAATTCTTCTTGAATAAGCACCGCTCAAGTCGCCCACCAGCTTTTCGAAAGGCGGCGGAGTTTGCCATGGATCAGACTGGAGAATAGTTAATAATTGCTGCGCTTTAGTTTTTAAACCGGACGATGCTAGTTTTCGTGCATCCTTTTGGGCCTGCTTGGTGTAAAACAGTGTCCACATTACCAATTTAATTCAGTTGCAGCGCTGTCAATACTCTCCTGCATACCCTCTAAAATTGATTCGCGCATCCCTGGCACCGATAAAAGATGCAGGGTTTCGTTGATCGCATTCCAATCATCTTCAGCTAAAAGGACCGCATTGCCACGCTTGCCCGTTATAACCACCGGCTCATGGCTGACTGTCGTATCATCAATCAGTTTATACAGGTTGGCTCTCGCCTCAGTAACATTCAGTGTCATCATAATTAAATCCTCTTAAGCAAAAGGTACGTTAAAGCGTACGCAATGTCAAGCTCACTTGAGCTATCCTCCACTAAAAGTTGATAAACCTATTTATCGCATGCCATGCTTTGGATGTGGATTTGGCTTCGTTTTGTTACTTTTTTAATCTAGCCCTGCCGAACCGCCCTCGATAAACGAGCGATGCCGTTGCGCTGGTAACGTATCAGCTTGTGGGTGTCCGATGAACGACGGGATACCGGGCCACCTTTGCGCCGCTCCTGCCTTTGCATGCTCGCAAAAAAAGCTGCCATGTCTCGAACATCTTCGGGCTCACTGCCCGATGGACTGAGAAGGTCGCTAAAGATAGGGTTCGAAGCCTTCACATTCGCATCACGCAAAAACTCATCAACTGGCTCTGGGCTGGTATAGGTATCGTAATAGGCATCCATCACACGTCGATAATTGAGAAGGCTCGAGGCAATATCGGCACAGGCAAAGGCAGAGAACCCCTCCTCCGCAATTAGCTCGACAAGGGCCCTGTACTCAGACGAAGACTCAAAGTCGGGGGCACTATTTAGGCCATGCTTACGGGAATTTTGGCTACTGGCCCGCTTTCCTGAAGCCGATCTGGGGCCGGTTGATTTAAGTGCATTGCAGCGATTTGTAAGGTTTCTAGGATGGTTCGGCGTCAAGGGTCAGCGCCTCCTTCACCGGCTGCTTTGACTCAAGTGCTGCTAGTTCAAGGTCCATACGCTTAATCAGGCGTGACTTATAGTCTATGGAGTCGATACTCCTTTGGAGATGCCTCATCGTCTGGTGCTGGCGGTGAATCAGATCATCCACCATCTTGATATGATTGGCCGCATCCTTAAAGCCCCTAATACGAAGATCGGGGAGAGTAAGCTTCGACTCAATGAGTATGTCCTCAATCCATTCAGATTCATCCTTGTCCGCACTGCCGTCCAAATAGTGCTCAAGAGCCTCTGAGACTTTCCGATTGTCATAAGTCGCACCATAGCTGCCCGCCTTAGACAAAATCCTCGCCATCGCCTCATGAAGCAGTAGCTCTTTATCGACAGTGTGCCTCCTAATCCACCAGAGGCACTCGTTCAGCTGGGTGACCAGCGCAACCGCCAAAGGTGAGGGATTGTCAAGTTCGGATAAAAGACTTTGCAAACCAGATTGAAACTCGGCCTCAGATTCATCGGGCAAAAGCTTGGGGCTTGATAGGAAAGGTAAAAGAGACTTGGACTTATCTTCAACAGGCATAGCAACATCCACATAAATACCGAAGTGGACATTATAAAGCATAAGCTAAAAGATAAAGCAGTTAGAACTTAGTCGTCGCGCTTGATACGCAGGGTCACGCCTGGGTTAACCAACGGATCGCCGGTGAATTCAATACCGACCTCCTCCAACGCATTTCGTATCGCCATTAAGTTTTTAGTATTAGCCACGGGCACCCCAGCCTGCACCTCATATCGCTTAATTGAAGCACTACCTACACCGCTGCGGCCTGCGAGCTCGATTGCGCTCCAACCTAACATGGCGCGTGCCGCTTTTATTTGATAAGAAGATACCATTGACTCTACTTTATGATCCTATTAGAATCATTATGATTATTTATCTAAGAGTAGAATAACATGATTGATGATATCTTAGCCAAGTTTGATGGCGCCTTTGCCAAAAATACCATAAGAGCCTATAGGTCGGACTTTATTCAATACCAGACCTGGTGCTCACACAGTAATATTGACTCTATACCGGCGACTGCCGACGCCATGGCGCAGTATGTTGACTACCTTGCCACCATCAGAAAAAGTGCAACTATCCGGAGAAGAATAAACAGCCTGGGCACGGTGCTAAAGCTTTCCAAACACTACAACCCCACCAACCAGCCAGAGGTCATACTCGCCATCAAACGAATGCACCGTAAAATTGGACGGGCACAACAGCAAGCCGCTCCCCTAAACAAACTACTGCTCAACCAGCTACTTAGCAACTGTGATAACAGTATCAGGGGTTTAAGGAACCAAGTCCTTCTGCGACTCGGCTACGAAACAATGCGCCGCCGGTCGGAACTCTGCGCCTTTAAGTTTGAAGACATCTGCAAGGGGGCCAACGGAAAACCGGCTATCCGGCTTAACTTCTCTAAGACAGACCAATTCGGGACCGGAAAGATACTACCTATCAGTCAAGAACTCTTCGACTTATTAGAAAAATGGAGGAGTATGATCAGCGATGAAGGCTATATTCTGAGATCAATTAATAGGCATGGGCATTTTGGCAACAACCTACACCCAGCAAGTGTAAGCACCCTATTGAAAGCACTGCAAAAGGACTTGAGAATGGACTCCGATGAACAGGCACTCAGCGGTCATTCATTTAGAGTGGGTGCAGCACTAGATTTGTTAGAACAAGGTGAGCCGCTTGAAAGGATAATGCTGAGAGGGGGCTGGCAGACGGATTCGACTGCCATGAAATATTTACGAAATTGGGCACACTAAACTAACCTTAGCCTTGCAACCTATCAATCACGATTTTAATCCCATCTCGCCAATTAGATCGGGTTACATCAAAAACACTTTCAATCTTAGTGCAATCTAATACCGAATAGGCAGGTCGAATGGCGGGAGTCGGATAATCGGCCGTCGTAATCGACTTAACGTAGCTAGGTGTTTTTAATCCCTGTACTTCTGCTTCTAAAAAAATAGCGCGCGCGAAGTCATACCAAGAACAAGGTTCATCACCACAGTAATGGTATATACCTGACGATGAATCTTTTAAATCGAGGCAAGACAAAATAGAAACTATAGACTTGGCAATATCCTGAGCATAGGTAGGACAACCAATTTGATCCCCTACTATACTTAACTCATCACGATCAGCGCCCAACCGCAGCATTGTTTTTAAGAAGTTGTTCCCGTATTCACTGTATACCCATGCTGTGCGAATAATCAGATATTTACAACCAGATGCTTCAATCGCCGCCTCGCCTTTCAATTTCGAGCCCCCATAAACACCTTGAGGATTGGTTGGATTATCTTCTTTGTAGGGAACTTCAGAATTACCATCAAAAACATAATCAGTTGATATATGAATAAACCAACAATCCAGCTGATTGCATATGTTAGAAATATTAGCCACCGCAAGATGGTTTATACGATCGGCAGCTTGATGTTCTTCCTCAGCTTTATCAACTGCAGTATAAGCCGTTGCATTGATTACAATATCCGGTGAGATTTCCAACATCTGAGCCTTAGTTACTTCAAACTCAGCAATATCAATTTGCCCTCGCGACGTATAAACAACATCATGCTCTGTAATAGCTAACTGATCATTGAGACACTGCCCGAGTTGGCCTGTACTACCAAGAACCAATATCTTCATAAACGGAGATCAACTAATCGTTTGGCGGTTTCGTCTTTAGCTGACAGGACTGGATTCGCAATTGGCCAAGGAATATCTAAATCTGGGTCACTCCATAAAATACTACCTTCATCGCTAGGATCATAATAATCCGTGCATTTGTACTCGAAGTCAGCAGTATCAGACAACACTACAAAACCATGCGCAAAACCCGGTGGCACCCAAAACTGCTTTTTATTATCCTCAGACAAAATGACGCCTTCCCATTCACCGAATGTTGCCGACCCTTTACGTATGTCTACGGCGACATCATAAACTTCACCGCGGACAACACGAACCAACTTTCCCTGTGGTTTAGTCTTTTGAAAATGCAAGCCTCTAAGAACGCCCCTGGCTGACCTAGAATGGTTGTCTTGAACAAACGGCAGGTCAATACCAGCCTCCTGCTCATATCTGGCGGCTTGAAATGTTTCTAGGAAAAAACCCCTCTCATCACCAAATACCCGCGGTTCTATGATTACACAGCCTTTAAGCTTTGAATGGCTAATCTTCATTTATAACCACCTGCTACCTTAAAAAGATACTCTCCATAGCTCGTCTTCTTGAGCTTTTCGGCCTGTAAAATTAAATCGGCTTCTGAAATCCAGCCATTGTGAAATGCAATCTCCTCCAGGCAAGCTACTTTTAAACCTTGACGATGCTCGACCGTTTGAACGAATTGGCCGGCCTCAAGAAGGGAATCATGAGTACCAGTATCTAACCAAGCAAACCCTCGACCTAACAACTCGACCTTCAAATCCCCCCTGGCTTGATAGGCGTTGTTGATATCTGTAATTTCAAGCTCGCCTCGCGACGACGGCGTAATACTCTTAGCAATCTCCACAACATCATTATCGTAGAAATAAAGCCCGGTTACTGCATAGTTAGATTTGGCAGCGCTCGGCTTTTCCTCAATGCTTAAAACATGACCCTGAATATCGAACTCAACAACTCCAAAGCGTTCAGGATCTTTAACATGATACCCGAAAATAGTCGCCCCCTTATCTCGGGTGGTAGCGGCATTTAACTTCTCAGTAAAATGCTGGCCGTAAAAAACATTATCCCCAAGCACTAGAGCAACAGCATGATCGCCAATAAAACTTTCACCAATAATAAAAGCTTGAGCAAGTCCATCGGGGCTCGGCTGAATAGCATAGTCAAGGCAAACACCTAAATGAGAGCCATCACCCAATAAGCGCTGGTAGCCTGACATATCTTCAGGAGTTGATATAATCAGAATATCTTTAATGCCAGCCAACATCAGAACAGAAATTGGGTAGTAAATCATCGGCTTGTCATATATAGGCAGTAGCTGTTTCGATACTCCCATTGTTATGGGGTGGAGTCGACTGCCCGAGCCTCCAGCTAATACAATTCCTTTGTACTTAGATGTCATATATCCGCCCCTATTCTTTCCATCTTATAAGCACCTGAAAGGACTCTCTCCCACCAAGACGTATTTTCCAAATACCACTGAACTGTTTTGCGTAATCCAGTTTCAAATGTTTCCTGTGGCACCCAACCAAGTTCACGCTCAATTTTTGAAGCATCAATAGCATAACGAGCATCATGACCTGGACGATCTTTAACAAAGGTTATTAAATTTCGATACTTATCTATTCCTAAAGGTTTTTTAGGAGCGAGTTCTTCGAGAAGATCGCAAATAGTCTGAACCACTTCAAGATTAGTTTTTTCGTTGTGACCACCAATATTATAGGTCTCGCCGACTTCACCCTCAGTGACGACCTTAATTAAGGCTTTTGCATGGTCTTCAACATACAACCAGTCACGTATTTGTAAGCCATTTCCATAAACGGGCAAAGGCTTACCGTGAATAGCGTTAAGGATTACATGGGGAATAAGTTTTTCTGGAAAATGGTATGGCCCATAATTATTCGAGCAGTTAGTAATAATAACTGGCAGACCATAGGTACGACCCCAAGCCCTCACTAAATGGTCAGACGCCGCTTTACTTGCAGAATAAGGTGATGATGGCGAATACGGAGTTTCTTCAGTAAACAAATCATTTGTACCAGCCAAATCACCATATACTTCATCCGTAGATACATGCTGAAAACGAAATGATTGTTTCTCATTATCATTTAAGCCACCAAAATACTGCCTCGCGGCCTCTAATAAATTAAAAGTCCCATTCACGTTGGTTTGAATAAAATCGCCTGGCCCATCTATGGATCGATCAACATGGCTCTCAGCGGCCAAATGCATGACTTTGTCAGGTTGATGTTCAGAAAATACACGAGCCATAGAAGGCACATCACAAATATCCACCTGCTCAAAGGTGTAAAGAGGATTTTGATCGACTTCACCAATAGATTCTAAATTTCCTGCATAAGTAAGCTTATCAACGTTTATAACCGAATATTGTAAGTCTCTAACTAGGTGCCGAATCACGGCCGACCCAATAAACCCTGCGCCACCAGTAACTAATATTTTCATCTATTTACCTATCTAAGTTTCCAACTATTAATATAACTACACAAAAATGTGGTTGACACCGTGAATTATAATTATTCCAAAGCCATATATACAGTACTAGCCATATCTAAGCTGAGTACGACTAATTTTATCATTTTGAGACAATCAACTCTTGCGGCATTTTTGGAAGGATAGAGCAATATTGCTCGAAATTGACACTGGAAGGAATAGACTTATTCACCTTTAATTCAACTGACGTATATTTTGAATCGCCATCCGGCACTGGAGGTCTAGGACCAACAATACCAATGTCTTTGTGCAAAAATATTTAATAGTTGAAGCAGCTCATTTTTTGTTTTTTTGCAAATGCTACGAACGTTCTTCTATATTAACATACCACCATCGACACCTATGACCTGACCAGTTACATATGAAGATAGATCAGACGCTAAAAAACAGACTACATTAGAGATTTCCGAAGGTAATCCAATTCTTTTCATAGCAATCGAATTAATTCTTTCTTGAAAGACAACGCTAGATACTGATCTAGACATATCAGTGTCTATAAATCCTGGAGCAATGGCATTAACTCTTATATTGTTTATAGCCAGTTCTTTTGCCAGACTCTTAGTAATACCAATAACAGCCGCCTTAGACCCACCGTAAACTGCTTGACCTAGATTCCCATTTGTACCAATAATTGAACTTATATTAATGATCGAACCAATATTATTTCTAGCCATGAAGCGGGATGCATACTGTGATAAAAATAAAACTGAATATGTATTCGTGCTAAACGTCTTCTCAATTTGCCCTAATGATACCATTCCGATCAAAGCGTCATCTAAAATTCCGGCATTATTAACTAATATATCGAGTTTTTTACCTTCTTTTGCATACAATCTAAAAGCAAGCTTAACGCTATCATAGTCTGAAACATCACAAACAAAAGGCCTCGCTTGTAGCTTTTCATTACGCAAAGCCGTAACAACTTTATTCACATTTTCTTCATCGCGACCGTTTATGTAGACCACCGCCCCATTTTTTGCCAAATCATGTGCAATTTGCAACCCAATACCTTTACAGGCTCCAGTTACTAATGCGATTTTTCCATCTAAATTCATAACTTACCTCATTAGCCGGTTTTTTAAGACTAGATATTCAGTTTTCGTCGACACAATACTTTTTTCTGGAACATCAGACTTAACAAAGCTATGTGTATCAACAATGCACGAGTCTCCTAAAATTCTCCCTGGAAAGACTGTCGCCCTTGTCCCTAAAAAACACATTTTCCCGATTTTAGACGAGCCGTTGAGCGCTGCATATGGTGACAAGACAGATGATTCTCCTACATAAGCTTCATGACCTACGCTTGCATTCACATTAATTACTACATTAGGCGCAAGTGTACATCGAGCATTTAATATGACATTAGGGCAAATAACTGCCCCCTCAGCAATCACAGCGCTTCGAGAAACTATGGCTCTTGAGTCAATAAAGGTATAGAATTTACACGTGCCCTTAAGCAAATTATAAATTCTACTCCTTGTTTGAGGATTCCCTATTGTAATCAAAAAATAACAATCCGTATGATTTTCAGCTTGACTAACATCCCCTAAATAATCTACATCGAGAACACCACTACTTCTCTTAGCCGCTAAATATCCAAAAACATAAGCATCATTAGAAGCAGATATATACTCACTTACCTCTAAAAAAAACCCTCCCCCGCCCACCAAAATTAATTTTTTCTTCCCTTTCCTTTCGCTCATAATAAAATCTCTGAAAACTTTTTCTACACTATTTTAAAGTAAAAACTAGATTACTTTATTGTGACCCAAAAAAAACTAGGTAATATTAAAATAAGGATGACTTCAATTATAAAAATTAGCCTACTTTATTTTCGATACGTCAATCTTTCTAGACATAGAATCTATTAGATCATTACCATCCCAAATATGACCGAAATCTAAAGACTCTCCAATAGGCACTATTCTATCAATCCCTCTGTTAGATAAATGCTTTGCGAAAATCCTAATTTCATCTTTACTAAAACCAAACGTTGATAACGTTTGGTCCTGAGCATAAATATGATCTGAAAGATCAGTTAATGATAGAAGTTCATACTCAATCAACAAACCTTCTCCAAAATGATTTGTCCTAAATTTTATTTTAGATTCCAACATTCCATCTAAAACTACCACATTTTTTGAATCGAACGTCGATCGATTGCCATCGACTACTCCAGAAACAGCCATGCTAGATGCGGACACATATCGGTTCATAACGCCTGAGGGTTCTATACCATGTTGTTGAGCTGCCAATATAAGAAACTCCCAAAATCTATCAATTTGAGCTCTCTCTGACGGTAATCCTATAAAGTAAATCGCTATTGGCGACGAGCAAGCCTGTTGACCAAATAGTCTGATATCATTATAAAATAAGGCAGTTAACTTTCGAAGGTCTTCATTGGAAAGCCTATCAAGAGCACTCAGTTTAACAGCCGAAAAAGATGATCTGTTTGGGAATTTAAGTTCCGTAGCTGTAGGCTTTAACGGTAAGGCTCCTATAACACTCACCGCATCGTCCCCACCCCAAATAAGGCGAAGATCACAGTGTCGCGAAACAAGCTCTGTAATCGGACTATCACGGGGATAAGTGCATATTACGAAACGAGCAGCGGCTTCATTGCCATCTGCGTTATAAATCTCATTAAATACCTTTATTAAAATATTTAATTGTGGCGATTCGTTCTGTGAAACTCGAATAAAGCATGAATTACCCGATAGCAAGCAAAGAAAAAACGAGTACACAAAAATAGTATCGACGTTACTAGGCGCAATATGGAGAGAAAGTCCACGGCCAACCCTAATGAATTCATTTACAGTAGGATATGCTTCGCTTAGTTTTTTTATGCTCGACCGCCTAAACCAATACGCCAATGCGACTAAATCAGGGTATTGGTGGATACCTGAAGATTTCAATAGGCGCGAAGAAAATTGGTTCACGAATGACACTGCACGGTCATCAAAAGGCGTCCAAACACCAGAATTCTGCAAATGACTTATTGCCTCATCTACTGAATTAACACCTGTTGGCGCAAATAAAAATTTAATGTTTATACCACTCGAGTATCACTGCAACCCCTAAGTTCAGCCAGAGGCATTCGCCCCGATACAGTAAAATATTTCCCCATCCGCCCACAACCACAATCGTCCTGGCCGTGGATCGTGCCAAGGTCTTCGGTTAATAATGAATGTCCAGGATAACTAACAGGAAGGATACTCAGAACCTGAACAACGCCCTCCTTCCCAAAATCACAAACGTCTAATGTACTTGGATCTCGGATTAGAACTTCAGCATAATCTGGACAATGCAGATATCCATGACTACATTCCATAAAAATGGATCCAACTTGTTCAACCATACCGTAATAATTATGAATCTTACTTATCCCCAAATGATCTTTCAACAAGTCTTTAAACTTTTTGTTATCTACTTTCTGACCCTCTAATTTTTTCCAACCGCCACCGTGAATCAAGATACTTTGATCACCAAAATTAAGCTTAATATTATTATTGACCGCAAATTTAAGAAGTGATTGCCATACAACAAAAGTAAAGCCAAAGATCAGAATAGGGCCATGGTTATACTTTTCCAAATAAGCATGCAGCTCGACGACAAGAATATGCAAATCACTATCAAGGCAATAAAAATGATCACGCCCAAATACCGAATAACCCAAAATTCCAGCAGCTCTCGCATTTAACTTCGTCCGGTCTTTCAATAAATCTTCGCTATCGACAATAACCATTGGGACTCTATTTTTCCCAACAAAATTCTTTGTGATCGAAGCCAAAATTCGCGACTGCCGTTTTGCAGTTATAGCATCGAGGAAAATTTTGGATACACGTTGCCCCGAAGTTCCGCTCGACGTTAAGGTCTTTAAGATTGACGCGGATTCAATGCTGTATAAATCATGCATTTTAAATAATCGGACTGGCATTGCTGGCACATGTCCAATACTCTGCCAATCAGAAATGGTGCCAGGGAAAAGCTTTAAAAAATTTCGATAACCTAAGCATTTTTTTTGATGAACTAATGACAACTCTTTTAAAAATCCCAATAGAAATGAAGACTTTTCTTTTGCATTCAGAGAATATGGATTATCTAAGTTTAATTCATCTAACTTATTATTTAAAAAATCTTCATTCAAAATTAGCTCCCCCTAAAAACAGAGTAATCTTTTTTACCATTTGCTGTCATAGGAAGATTATCAACCGAAACAACCTTTACAAACGTACGATTTATCGAAAATTGGTTTTGCAAGAATTCGTAAATTCCATATTCCTCGATACCTGGAAGAGTAGACGCAATGATTAACTTTTCGTCTTTTCCAGCAACGAGAAATGAGCTACTAAACCTATCTTCAAGTCCAGCCTCAAGCTCATCCAAACCAAATCTAGAGCCCGCTAGTTTAACAAATCGTTTAATTCGGCCAGTTATATAGTAAAACCCATCGCCATCAACCGTCCCAAGATCACCCGTGCGTAATACTTGGCGTTGAATATCGCCCATAAAGAGATCTTGCTTCACTTGAGCATACCCCAACATCACATTCGGACCCTCATAAACCAGCTCATGATCGCAAATAGACAGTGTGCCGCCTGGGATAGGAATTCCTATCGAGCCAATTTTGTCATCTAGTGTGTTAGGAGGAACATAACTAATTCTTGCCGTAGCCTCCGTCTGACCATACATTACGAAAAACTTTTTCCCTTCTGATGCTGCATATTGACTAAACTTTTGAACGTACTTGTCCCCGAGTTTTCCTCCCGCTTGAGTCATTACTTTTAGTGAAGGGAGGTCTTTGTCTAGGAAGCCAGTTCGAAATAACATTTGATAGAAAAATGGCACACCCGAAATGGATGATATTTTCTCTCCGACAAGCGTATCAAAGTACCCTTCATTGAAAGGGGTCTGGTCAGAAAGGTATACACTCGCACCCGATGATAGATGAGAATTTAAAACAGATAATCCATAAGAGTAACTTAGGGGCAAAGTGCAAAATGCCTTTTCATCTGGACCAATTTCAAGAAACTCTGATATCGCAACTGCATTTGTACTTAAATTATTTGCCGAGAGCCTCACTAGCTTCGGACTTCCAGTTGACCCTGAGGTACTTAACAATAGCGCTAAATCACGCGGCAATCGATCTTTCAAACGGCTGGTCTCGTTCACCTCAATGTCATTTAGCCCCTTAGAACCAAAGGAAATAGCAGGTGTATATAAATCATATAGATTGCACTTCAGACTTTCACTTAAATCTGAGGCAAGTAAAAGCGGTACAACAGAAGCTCTTAAGCAAGCTAAATATTTAATCACGCTTTCAATATTCGACTGCATAGGCAAGAAGGCAAGGTTCCCCTTTAAATTAAGATTTTCCAGAACACCTTGATAGCTCCTTACCATATCATTTAAATCAGAGTACGAAACTGATGACTTGTCGGTGATAATTGCTGTACCAGTCAATGACTTTAGATGTTCTTCCGACCAAAACAACTTACTCATTTATTTCCTGTAAATATTTGTTAACTATCTCTTTTGCCATTTCAAAAGAACTCAAGTCAATAACATCGTCAGTCTCAATCATAATGTCAAATTCATCTTCAAGCCCAACAATTAAAGACATATGGGCTACCGAGTCCCACTGAGGAATCGAGCCGTACTCTAATTGGTCAGTAACAACATCGCGGGTAACACCGAGACATTCCATAAAAACTCCTCTTACTCGTTCTTCCATCATTTTCACCTTAGCTTGCTAATATTATATTTTCGAATCAATCATCTCTTGGGGCATCTGTGGAAGCTTAGCAAAGTATTTTACAGCGTTAACACTAGGTACTAGTATCGTCAACGCCGTAACCACCATGATCTTGACGTTGAGCCATATAGATTTATTTTCAACGTACCATACCTCTAG
>Ga0209712_10002828_pt1 | contig 14204 bp, 15 predicted proteins | sample ArcOceMetagenome_FD_187443 | JGI IMG/M metagenome (GOLD analysis project Ga0209712, IMG submission 187443) | Marine eukaryotic phytoplankton communities from Arctic Ocean - Arctic Ocean - Greenland ARC118M Metagenome (SPAdes) (version 2) | ecosystem: Environmental > Aquatic > Marine > Oceanic...
AGTCGTATGATTTTTTAATTCTCGATGTAATGATGCCTAAGAAAGACGGGTTTACATTGGCTAAAGAGATCAGACAGATAAATAAACAGGTTCCTATTTTATTTTTAACGGCTAAATCTATGAGTGATGATACTCTTGAAGGATTTAAGGCTGGAGCTGATGATTATATGACTAAGCCTTTTAGCATGGATGAGCTGCTAGTTAGAATCAATGCTATCTTAAGAAGGACTTCTTCTATTCCTGAGTTAGGGGATGAAACCAAAACGTACACTATAGGTAAGTACGAATTTGATTATAATAAGCAGAAGTTAGTTTCGCCAGATACAGATACTAAACTTACTACTAAGGAAAACGAACTTCTTTATCTGCTTTGCAAAAATAAAAACGGTGTACTCGAAAGAAACCATGCGTTAAACATGATCTGGGGTGATGATAATTACTTTAATGGAAGAAGTATGGATGTGTATATCGCTAAGCTGAGAAAGCACTTAAAAGCAGATGAGAAAATTCAAATTTTAAATGTACACGGAAGAGGGTTTAAACTGTTAGATGAGTAGAGTCAGTTTTCATCGGAATAACGAAAACAAAATAGTTGTCTTGGTGAATATGTGTTATTCCTATCACGCAATTTTATGAATACGCAAATTATTTCGTATATTACGATACCTAATAATTAATTAAGAAAAACTTTAATTCCCAAACCATGAAAAGAACCACATTTACTATAGGAGCTATACTTGCCATCGGAAGTATGTTTGCTCAAAATTCCTCAATGGAAGAATCCAAGGCTAAAGCGATTGAAATAGTGGAAGCTAGTCTTGCTGAAACAGAGTCTTATACTGAAGTTTATGGCTTAATGATAGCTAGACTAAACGAAGAAGCTTCACAAGCAGACTTTGGTGGAAATGCTGAAATTTCTTTTGAAGAATTTTTAAATATGTTAGAAGCTAATGTGCAGATAAACGTCTATACTGGAAACAATGGAGAATCTGTAGCTATAGCTGATGAGCCTTCTATGGCATTATTAGATGACGGAATGAATGCCGCCCCTCCTGTTAGATTACAAAACGAGAACACTTTAGAATATGTAAACAGAATAGCAGCACTTACCGAAAGTGCTGATGAGCATCATGATTACGTAGTAATAGCTACTACTGGTGGAGAATTAGGATTGGTTTATGCGCATGTTGCTGCTAGCGCAAATGGAATCGGAGAAAGTGATGCCGCTGTTCAATTAAGTATGTTCCCTAACCCCGTTTCGGATGTACTTACTCTAGCAGGATTGCCAGCTGGAACTTTTCCGGGAAAATTATTAGATGCTCAGGGAAAAACTATCCTAGAGCTTTCTATTACAGATGGAAAGCAGATAGATCTTAACGGATATGCTGCTGGATTTTACACGCTAAGTGTATTGGTAAATGAAGAAATGATTACTGAAAAGATTCAAGTTAGAAGATAGTCAGTACATACGTAAAAACTCAAAAGCCCGATTGATGTTTTGTCAATCGGGCTTTTTTTGCCTTAAAATTTAGCTTTAGACCTGTATAAATTAACGAAACGGTACGTGGAGAAATTAGAATAAATATTGGTTATGGCTTGATGTTTGTGTTTTTCAAAGCATTACTAACTAAAATTTATATATCATGAAATTGATAAAAAACCCACAAGCAAATCTGGAGTCTAATAGATTCAGATTCTTTAAGCTAGGAATGATTATTTCCTGCTCTCTGGCACTGTTGGCATTTAGATGGACTACTTATGAGTTAGAAGAAGACCAGGTTTATTCACCGCCTATAGAAAGAGAAACCCTAATTACTGAGTTAGCTCCTGTTTCTTTTATTGAGATGGCTAAGCCTAAAAAAAGGCGAGTAGTGAGAAATAATATGAGTATTATAAAGCTTGTGATAGAGCTACCTCAAGAAAGCAAAACTCTAAAGCTTATCAGTTTAGGTGAAATACAAGGCCAGATAGGAGAGGGCTGGGAATATGAACCGGGGATTATAGAGCCTACCTTCCCTTCTGGTCCAGAAGGCTGGATGAAAGCAGAGAGAACGCCTTACTTCGATGAATGCGCGCAGCCCTCGAATAAAAAAGAAGAAAGCGCTTGTACTTATGCTGCCATTAAAAACTTCGTTCAGTCTAATACTAGGTACCCTTCGGTGTGCAGGGAGTTAGGAGTAGAAGGCACCGTGTGGCTCACATTTGTAATAGATAAAAATGGAGATGTGGTAGAAATAGAGGAAGTAAAGTCTCCACACTCTGCTTTAACGAAGGCAGCCATAAGTGGTTTAAGTAAACTGCCTAAGTTAAACCCAGGAACTCAGCGCTTAAATCCAGTAGCTGTAAAGCTGGAGATTCCAGTTAGGTTTATGCTTAGCAGATAGCAGGATGAATATAGATTTAAGTACTTACTTTTTAAAGGGGGCATTTTTTTTGCATTACTACGCAGATTTATTTGAGTTATGGGAGTAACTAATACTGAGCTTTTATCGTAGAGTAGAGAGTAAATTTGATATAAATGAGAACTTGTTTAATGTTACTGGTCACATCACTTGCCCTGCACTCCTGCAATTTTAAGGATGATTCTGGGGCTGAATCCTCTAGTATGGGTAGTTTTACAGCTGAGTCTGACACACTATTGGTCTTAAGGAATAGTCAGTATGACCTAACGCTAACACTTCCTAAGTCTATTATGACCGCTGAATCTAAATTTCAATTTAGAGAGAGTTTCGGTGATGCCGAATTATATGTTCACCCTGGTTTTCATGTGTACATTTCCAAAGAAGACACTGAGTTAAGCGAGATTAAAAAGGAGCTTCAATCTGACGGGTTGTTTTCTAGAATATTTACAGTCGAATCTGATGGGGAATTGTTTTATCAATCGACCCTGCCAGATGGCACTGAGATTGGTTTCGGATGGGTGAAAAGCTTAAGTGAACCTGGCCTTAAAATGATTCTAAGATTAGATTCGCAAGGGAATTATAGTAAACAAGATGTGCGCACTATTCAGAAACACATGAAGACATTAAGTATTCTTTAATACAGAAAAAATGAAAAATATAATCATAGTTTTTATTCTTTTATTTGGTGTAAACTCTGCTTTAAGTGCAGGGGTTTTTGTGTTAGAAGGGGTTTATCAAGGCAGGGACCTCTACGTACAAAATCCATTTTCAGAGGAAGGAGTCGGATTCTGCATTTATGAGGTGACAGTAAACGGAATGGTCACTTCTGATGAAATCAACTCAAGTGCGTTTGCGGTAGATTTAAGTATGTATGAATTTATGAATGGGGATGATATAGTCATCACCATTCGCTCTAAGGCAGACTGTATCCCTAATATTATTAATCCAGAAGCTATCAGCCCCACGAGCTCCTGTGAGTTTTCTCAGGTGGCTCTCAGTGATATGGGAGTTTTTACATGGAATACTAAAGGGGAAAACGGAAAAATCCCATTTATTATAGAGCATTATAAATGGAATAAATGGGTGAACATAGGAAGTGTGCTAGGAGAAGGAAACACTAATTTGTGTGCTTACGAGGTGAGCTTAAATCTACCAGCGGGGGAGAATACGATTCGATTAAAACAGAAAGACTATAACGGAGAGCATTTATCTGAACAGGTGAGTGTCGTTAGTTTAGGAACACCAGCAGAGCTTTTATCGGCTAAAGTGACTAGGGTTATTAATTTCTCAGCAAAAACACACTTCGAATTATTTAACTCCTATGGTGAATTGATAGAAACCGGTTTTAGCGCCTCTGTGAATGCTTCTGAGTTGGATAAAGGTGATTACTATCTCAATTACGAGAAAATTTCAGGGAAGGAGATTAGAAAGAGATAGAATTTACTCGCTTTAACCCCGGCTTTATAATTCATTAAAATTTATTTTAGCCGTATGAATAAAGTAGAGCATATCGGTATAGCGGTCAAAAGTCTCAAAGATTCAGAGATAATATTCCAGGATATTCTAGGAACAGAATCCTATAAAACGGAGTCAGTGATATCTGAGAATGTAAACACGCTTTTTTTTCAGCTTGGCGAGACCAAAATTGAACTTTTAGAAGCTACTAGAGTGGATAGTCCTATAGCTAAATTTATCGAAAAGAAAGGCGAGGGTCTGCACCATATAGCTTTTCATGTAGAGGATATTCAGGGGAAAATAGAAGAACTTAAGAGGAAGGGCTACAGAATGATACATGATGTGCCTAAAACCGGTGCTGATGATAAAATCATCGCATTTATGCATCCTAAATCTTCTAATGGTGTGCTAGTAGAACTCTGTGCAGATAGGCCTAAAGACTAGTAAGCTCTCTTTATTTTTTCTATGAGAAGTGTAGTAGAAAACCCTTCAGTTAATTCTACCACAGAGACCTCTCCTCCATAAGACAATACTTCCTTAGAACCTACGATGTAAGTCGCAGCGTTGTGGTCAGTTTCTTTAGGGTCATAATCAGCTCCTTTAACTAGAATATCGGGTGTAATTTCAGCTATGCAAGCCAGCGGAGTATCTTCATTAAAAATAAATGCAGTGTGCACGAAGCCTAGTGCAGAAATAAGTTTCAGTCTGTTTTCTTTAGAGTTTACAGGTCTCTCAGCTCCTTTCTCTAAACGTTTCACAGAGTCGTCAGAATTTACCGCCACTACCAAACAATCAGCTAATTGGCTAGCGGCTTGCAGGTAATCAACGTGCCCAGCATGCAGGATATCAAAGCATCCATTGGTGAAAACTATCGATTTCCCTTCAGCTTTAAGCTGGGTGATTTTTGGTAATATGTCTTTAAGTAGATGCATTGTTTTTTTTGCGTTGCAACGCGAAAGCTATAGAAGCAACTATTCCAGCTACTATCATCATTATGGTTTGAGCGCCCCATTGAAGCCAAGCCAGAGAAAGTCCGATTTCTTGGATTTCTAATTCAGATAAATTAGGATAAAAAGCATACGCTGAGGCCAGAACCAATACCCCGTATTTTATGAGTAAATGATAGGTTCCTATTCCATTTTGTGTGGGGATAATCACTCCTAATCCTCCTGCTACGACTAAGAATAAGCTTTCATTCCAACTGTAATAATCCATTTGGAGTGCTTTTAGCATAGCCATCATGCTGAAGTAGTACATAGCCCAAATAACAATGGAAAAGAGGATGAATTGACCTCTTTTTTTCATTTTCTGAATCGAGAGAAACCCTTCCTTCATGCCTTCTACGAACTTTTTTGCTTTACTCCATAACACAGAAGACATTATTTTTTTTCTGAGTAAAAACCCGACAACTGCGGCAGTTATTATACCAAGAAATACAGTCCAAATTAAGGTGAGCCCTGACGAGCTGCTATCAGCATCTCTAGCGGTAACCTCAAACAAGGAAGTGAAGATGTCATAGTTTAGTAAAAAGGCCATTCCTATAAACAGTAAAAGAATAGACGTATCGATGACTCTCTCTAAGATTACAGTTCCGAAGAGTTTGTCTACAGGAATATTTTCTACTTGGTTTATAGCTGTACACCGGACTATTTCTCCAGATCTAGGAATTACTAAACTAACGAAATAGGACAATGCTACAGCATGAATATTATTCCACTTTTTAGGAAAATACCCCATAGGCTCTAACAAGTTAGACCATCTTAATCCCCGAGCTACTATGGCTGCATAACCCATTATCACAGAAGCCAACACCCATATTTTATCCGAAGACTGAATGATGGTCCATATTTTTTCTAAAGGGATATCTTTAGAAGCCAAATAAAGGATGACTAAACCTATTCCTAGGAATAATGGTATTTTGATGTAATTTTTGATATTTAATTAATTATTAAGTTAGTTGCTGTGTCAGGGAATACTAACGAAGGTTTGAAGCCTTTAGCTTCCTCGAAGTCCATATAGCAGTATCCTATGATTATAACGATGTCTCCAACGGCTACTTTTCTAGCTGCAGGTCCGTTTAAACAAATAGTTCCGGATCCTCTGTCACCAGGGATTACATATGTTTCTAGGCGCTCTCCATTGTTTATATTCACGATTTGAACTCGCTCACCCTCTATTATGTTAGCGGCTTCCATTAGAGCCAGGTCTATAGTGATACTTCCCACATAATTTAGTTCGGCTTGAGTTACTGTAACTCTGTGAATTTTGGATTTTACTGCTTGTATCTTCATAGGCGCAAAAATAGTAGAATATGCTTAGTGGATTCCATAGGATATAGTCAGGGATGTTAGCGCTCGAAAAATATAAAAAACAGGACTAATTTATGACTATTTTTATTTCTGTCCTACGGTTAGTAGCGTGCTCTTCATCAGTGCATTTAACGTCATCTGTACAGTTGTTTAATAGCTCAGTTTCTCCCTTTCCTGAAGCAGCCACTTGACTCCCTAGAACTCCAAGTGAAAATAGGTATTCTTGTGCTTGTTTTGAGCGTTTTTGGCTAAGATTAAAGTTATAGGACTTCTCTCCTCTACTATCTGTGTGGGAAATTAGTTCTACGGAAATTTTATCGTTGTTAAATACAAGTCTAGAGAAACGGCCGAGCTGAAATTTGGCAATTTCTGATAGTTGAGAGCTGTTATTCTCATAAAATATATTTTGAAGATTAAAAACTTCATCTCTAGCTATAGTTATTTCCTCTCCTCTATCATCTATGATATCTATAGCGTCCTCTTCTTTCATTCTTTGGTAAATGGCTTCGTTGTTTTTTATGGGGACTTGTATAACCTGACCATTTTTGAGGATGTTTAACTTAAGCCGTTTAGAGTTTTCGTTAAACTTCAAATTGTATTTAGAGTCAGGAGATAGAGCACTGAACTTAAATGTGCCACCTTGAGATGTGTAGGACAGCGCGATCATCTCTCCACTTTCTGAGATTACTCTTACTGGCTCTCCTTTTCCGATATCTCCAGGGGTGTTTTCATAGATTTGGCCGTCTATTCTTACTTGCAGTAAGCTTTCATCTTCGATTGACTTAAATTTTAAATTCTTGATATCATCAGGGTCTATTAATTCGAAAATAAATTCATTTTCTTCATTCACCCTAATCATTTGAACAACGTTTCCGTCCTTATCAGTAATATAGAGCACTGCACAATCTTTAATGCGCACATCTTTTTTATCTAGCTTTAGCTTGTAATTTCTTATCTGTTTATCTGACCTGAGGATGAAATTCCCATTTGCATCTGTAATATCATTGTCTATAGGAGCCCCTAAAACTTTTTCTAAAGAGATTGGTATATTAGAAATCCTATTTCCAGAGCAAGCTAGATAACCCGTGATGAGCATTTTTTCTTGTACTGCGGCATTTTTCCTCGTTAGTCTAAAGGGATAGTTGTTTGAATTCTCTCTGTTTGAGGTTATGTAATAAAGTTGATTGTTTTTTTTATGAACTAAAAAATCATCTTGATCACTATTGAAGGGGCTGCCTAATTTCCTGCTCGTTTTAAATTGGTCTCTTTTAGCAGAGGCATAGATGTCTAGTCCATTTCCTTTATTTGAAGAGTAAAATAGCGTGTCGTCATAGAATGTCGGGAATGTCTGGCTAGATGAGGTGTTTATACCATAATTTAGTCTTATCGGATTACTCCACCCATCTTTCAGCTTATTAATCAGGAAAATATCATAATTATTTATCTGATTTCCGCTGTTTGAACTGAAATAAACCTGATCACCTTCAGCGGTAATAAATGGATGCAAGTATTGCGTTTTATAAGTTCCTTTTAATATTCTTACAGGCGTTTGGCCGGGCTGAGTGATGTATAAATGGTGAAATCCGTTTTTATACAAGCTAAACGCTTTGGTACTATCATTAGAAGATTCAGAAAGTGAATTAATTCCACCGCTAGTGTTAAAAGGCTTAATGGTAGATAGTTGAGCGTTTTTGAAATTGGGGTTCAATGTTATAAAATCATACGCTTCTCCGTGCTCAGAATCAGTTAAATTCCAGTTAGAAATATAATCTTGTAGTTTAGGCCGAATAAGAACTCCTCCATTTTCTTTTATATCTGAGAGGATGCCATGTTCAGTACATTTTTCAGCCTCTACTTCTGAACTTTGAGAGTGAAGAAGCATTGCCGTGCTGGACCAAATTAATATGATTATTAATTTCTTCATCAATTAGAATTTCCCAAGTGAAGGAGCTTGACTTTTATCATTAGGCAACATATAACCGAGAAATACAGAGTGGCTCGCAGTGAATGTTTTTACTGAAGTATATAGCGGAACGCCTCCAGTATAACCCGCATGAAATCTTTTGGAGAAATTAATTTCTAGTTGTGCTAACAAGCCGTAATCGATTCGGATACCGCATCCTATCCAGATTTTGTTTTGGTATAAATAATTTAACAACAAATCACTCTGAAGCTGAAAGTTAGTGTCTGACCTTATGTGAGCAGATACTCTTAAAAAATTCAATTCTTTCATTGGAAATACATGTCCTCCGGCTATTTTGAAATGAGGGATTTGTGTAGAGTTATCTGTGTCATTTATGTTCCAGTCTGAAGAGGTGAGTTGGTTAATCTCCAGTCCTATAAAATTTCTGTTATCCGTGTAAATAATTCCGAAGTCTACATCTAAAATTGTGTTATTAAGCTCAGAGAAATTATAGGTTTCGTTTGCTACGTCAAGTACTACTAACTCAGATGAATTAAAGTTATACTGTCTAAACCCTCCACCTATACCAAAGGATAGTCTTCCTGAACCTACGGCAAGTTTATAGGCGAAAACACCTTTCACGCTTACTTCCTCATGTGCTCCGATGGCTGTTCTATCTGCTTTTATAGCCAAGCCTAATTTCCTTTTCTGAAGAGGCATGTGGGCAGAGAAATTAAATGAAGTTGGCGCTCCTTTAACCGACCAGAGTTTATAATAATTGACAGAAAAGTGAGTAGCGTTATAGTTACCTGCAAACCCTATATTTTCATTTAGTAAATTGAAATGAGAATTTTGATTCAAGTTAAGTTGCTGCCCATTGCTTTTAAAGACAATCAAGCTCAGTAGCATTGAGAATGATATGAATTTTAAATGATTCATCTAAATAATTCGATATATCCTGTTTTTTCTTCTGAGTTGGACTGTATTCTATAAAAATATGTTCCTGCTGGAAGAAGCTCTCCCCGCATATTATCCCCCATCCATACTGTATTTATGTTGTCATAGTTATTTCCCTCCCATACTACTTGAGCCCATCTATTGAGGATGCTTACTTTATTCTCTGCGTTTTGGTGGAGAGACAGTTCGGGCACGATCCATGTTTCATTTACACCATCATTATTTAGGGTGATAACATTAGGAATAATACCCTCACAGTCATCGGCAGACCCAATAATAGCCTCTCCGGTAAAAGTACATTGATCACTAGAGATACTGAAAGAGTATGACCCCTGAGAGAGGTTTTCAATTAGCGATTCGGAGCTTTGGTTTTCCCATACTATGGCATAGGGCCCTGGGCATCCAGAAATAAGAAATTCTACAGAGCCACTCTGAAGAAAAGCACAAGATGCAGGTGTGATTATAAGCTCTACCAATAGGTTGTTTTCTACAGGCTGTTGAAAGCCTTGAGTCAGCAGTAAAGTGTCTGCTAAGCTTGAGGTAAATAGTATACTAGGGCCAACAGTGCTTGACGAGATAATACTGCCAGAAGTTGTTCCAGTAGAACTTATGACTTGCCTTTCTAAAGATTGACAAAATAATAGGCTGGGCAGACAAATGAAACATATTAAAATCACCTTCATTTATTGCGGATTGGTATTGTATGAAAGAATGTACCAGTTAGAGCCATTACTTATTATGGTCAATTGTTCCCATGTATTTTTATCTAGCTCTAAAGTTGGTTTATTATCAATGCTCTGACCAGAAATAGGTACTACCGTTACTGTGGTTCCTGAAGAAAACCCATAATTATTATTGCTAGAGTCAAACCTTTTCACGAAATAGGTTCTTCCACCACACAGCTCTGCATCAGGTAGTCTTGCTATTATTGGCCCTGAGATTACATCACACAGCAATACACTATCATCTACCCCGAGATTAGCTTCTATGGTTTCATTTGGGTCGCTAATCACTAACATTGTATTCAGCCCAATCGATCCGTTTACATCTAAGGTACTGCTAGGGTTAGTAGTGTTAATCCCCACATTAAAGCCTTCTGATGTTAATGATGCATTCCCGGTATTAATGTTCCAATCCCCATCATCAGCGAAATCATCGAGAGGAACGGACCAGGTAGTCCCATTTTCAGTGAGCTCTAAGTCTGTTCCGTTAAGAGAGAAGTTTTGTATTAACTCATTGTTCGGGTCAGCATCTGCGTCATCAGCGAAATCAATAAGAGGAACGGACCAAGTAGTCCCATTTTCAGTAATTTCTAGATCTGTTCCGTTAAGAGAGAAGTTTTGTATTAGTTCATTGTTAGGGTCGGCATCTGCATCATTCACATTGTCTGCAGAAGCCGCTCTAGCACTATACAAGCTGTATGGGACAGATAAGAATTGGGTTGTGGAAACATCTATAAAACCATCCCCTAGGTCCAGTTCTACATTTAGAAAGTGATTCTGTTCTCCCCATAAAACAGTAGAAAAATCACCCAGCTCCACGTCCCCTGCACCTATAAATAGCTCGAATAATCCGAAAGAATCAGTAGTAGGGCTATGAAGTTCTGTGTAAATTATATTGTCCTCATCTTCCACATTTATCCTCACAACTAAACTAGTTTCGATTAGTTCAGTTCCCGATTCTCCTCTCGCTACAGCTTGGTAATAAATTCCTTGTGGGACTTCTTGGCTAAGAAGAATATTTGTAGGAAAAAGTAACACTATTGCTAGAACAGTCTTTGCTATCCGATTCATATATTCTATAATTTAATGTAGAAAGATAAATTATATTACAAGCCTCTTTTTGTCAGGTTAAGGAATCTATTAACACAAGGCTTCGGAAAATGAAAAGACTATTTCGAAGTGTCTAAAATATCAGCAGCTCTCTCTATTTCTGCGTAAAACTCCTCCCCAAATTTTCTGATAAGCGGCTCCTTTAAAAATTTATATACAGGCACATCTAAACGAGCCCCGCAGTCACAGGCAGGAGCACAGATTCCCCATTTGTGGTAGTTTAGAGCTGTATGAGTTTTAAGTTTGGTTATACGAATTGGATATAAATGACAACTGATGGGCTTCATCCATTCTGATTCACCGTTTCTGTATGCAGTATCATAGCTGCACTTAGCTGTTCCACTTCTGTCGTAATGCACATAAGCACATTCCTCAGTTCCTTTTAAAGGCGTTTCTAATTCTCCGTCTTCTCCTATGGAAAAAAAGCCCTTTTCTTCAATGACTTTTATGTTTTCGGCAGACATGTATTTTTTAGCAGCACTGAAGTTTTTTTCAAGTAATTCTAACTCATCCTCTTCTAACGGAGCGCCACCGTTTCCCTCTACACAGCAAGCGCCTTTACATGCCGTTAAATCGCAAACGAATTTTTTATCGAATACATCCATAGAGATTAGCTTGTCGTCTATTTCTACCATTTCTTTTTTTGCTGTTTTAAAAACTCTAAAAACTCACTTAACCTTCTCTCTGAAATTTCGCACTCCACTTTGTTTTTCAGGGTCACTATTCTTTTTTTCTCATTAACAGATAGGATGTGATTCAAATTAATGATTTGACTTCTATGAATTCTGAAAAATTTTGAGGAGTTTAGTAACTCTAGAATACGTTTTAAATTTCTAGAGACAATAACCTCTTTTTTGTTTTCTAAGAACAGCCTTGAATAAGCTCCTTCTGCAGAGATATATAAAATGGAATCAGACAATATCGATTCAGCTCCTATATTCAATCTAGCGCTCGATGCAGAATTGGGTGACTCATTTAGCGCTACGAATTTTTCAAAAGCGCTTAACAAATCCTCCGGGTCAACAGGCTTCAGTAAATAGCTTATAGCCTTGGTTCTCCATGCTTCTAAAGCATGCTCGGAGTAAGCCGTAGTAACTATAAAGCTAGTTTTAGTAGCTTTCATGTTGTTGATCAACTCTAGCCCACTAGTACTGCCCATTCTAATGTCTACGAAAGCCAAGTCTGGAGAGTGCGCTGCAATATATTTTTGCGCTTTTTCAGGATGCTGGAAAGTGGCGCCAATAACAATTTGTGGACAGTACTTTTGAATCAGATAGATAAGAACCTCCAAAGCAGGCTTTTCATCATCGATTAATATCGCGCTATACTTCTTCTTCTTTTTCATTTTAGGTTCTACAGAACAAAGTTAGAGATTATCAACGGATTATAATTTATAGGAGTACTTTTACTTTTACAAATGAGCAAGAAAGAGGCCATAGAATATCTTAGGAAGCTAACTTTTCACAAGCTGATAAATATGATTAAGCTTTGGCTTAGTTTTTATTACTCTAAGCTAATGTCTAAACCAGCTATATGGGGAATGCCGACTTCATTAACCATAGAGCCTACTACAGCGTGTAATTTGGGTTGTCCTGAGTGCCCGTCAGGATTGAAAATATTTTCTAGACCTACGGGAAGCTTAAAGCAGACTACTTTAGAAACTACCTTGAGGGATTTAGACAAGTACTTAACCTATATAAATTTTTATTTTCAAGGTGAACCATACATTCACAAAGATTTCTTAAACCTAGTTAAATTGGCGAGTGAAAAAGGGATTTTCACATCTACCAGTACTAATGGTCATTTTTTGTCGGAATATAATGCCCGCAAAACCGTAGAATCAGGTTTGGATAAACTAATTATCTCACTAGATGGAACCACCCAAGAGACATACGAGTCATATAGAATAAACGGGAGGTTGGATAAAGTTCTGGAAGGGACAAGAAATATTATCAAAGCCAAAAAAGAGTTAAACTCTAAATCGCCACTAGTCGTTTTTCAGTTTTTAGTAGTAAAGCCTAACGAACATCAGATAGATGACGCTAACAGTCTTGCCGAAAAAGAAGGTGTAGACTTTATTACCTTTAAAACGGCTCAGCTCTATGATTTTAAAAACGGAAATGAACTCATGCCTACGAAGACCGAGTATTCGAGATATAGAAAGAAAAAAGACGGCACTTATGAAATTAAAAATAAGCTAGAAAACCAGTGTTGGAGAATGTGGAGAGGAAGCGTTGTAACTTGGGATGGAAAGATTGTCCCATGCTGTTTTGACAAAGACGCTACTCATGCCATGGGTAATGTCAACGAATTATCCTTTAAAGAAGTGTGGTTGGGAAATCAATATAATGCCTTCAGAAAAGGAGTTTTAAAAGGCAGAAGCACTATAGAGATTTGTCAGAATTGTTCTGAGGGAACAAAAGTTTGGGGTTGATAATAAGATACTTAAGAGTTATTTTTATATTTTAACCAAGTTTTTGGCTGTGATGTACGTGTTTATAGCAAGACATTTAAAATCACTTAAAAAAAAAGAAAAATGATAAATATTATAAAATATTCTGCCATCACCATGATTAGTTTACTCTTTGTAAATAGAGCAAGCGCTAATGTGGATTTAACGATTGAATCTCTAACTACTCAAAATGAATATATCACGTCTTATTCCGGTGTTGAGTACTTATTGGGAACATTGGAAATAGGGATTACAACTGATGAAGATATTAGTTATGTAGGAATGGGTATTACTCATTATAATAGCATGGGCTTAGATGTGCCATATGGTGGTTTAGTAGAGCAGTATGATTTTTCCATGTCATCTCTTTCAGGGGCAACTTTATATGGCTATCATAATATGTTCCCAGCCCAATACTATATACCCGCTGGTACCACTGGTGAAACTCTAATGTATATCCCTATTTTAATTTCTGTAAATAATGACGAAGAGTTTTGTATACAATATCCCGATTTCAAAGACCTTGAAGGAAATTCATTAATCGTTAATTTAGGCGATGAATCTTGCATTTCAATTGATGAGCTTACTGGTTTTGATTCTAATGAAGAAACTTTTGGATGCACTGATTTTATAGCTTTCAATTATAATCCTGCGGCTACTGCTGACGACGGAACGTGTGAATATACGAATACTAATGACTGCGATTGCGTTTCGGATGAAGTGGTTTGCGTGGTGACTGACTTTGGACAGACAATCACGGTGCCATGGTGTATGGTCGAGTGCGGGATGTTTACTACCTGGGATCCAATCACTCTTGAAATTATAGAACCTGTAATTATCGACTGTGAAGACTTAGTATTTGGCTGCACAGACTCAAACGCACTTAATTATGAC
>Ga0209712_10002831_pt1 | contig 14195 bp, 10 predicted proteins | sample ArcOceMetagenome_FD_187443 | JGI IMG/M metagenome (GOLD analysis project Ga0209712, IMG submission 187443) | Marine eukaryotic phytoplankton communities from Arctic Ocean - Arctic Ocean - Greenland ARC118M Metagenome (SPAdes) (version 2) | ecosystem: Environmental > Aquatic > Marine > Oceanic...
CATGCTGCTGCCTTTGTCACAGATGGCATGAGCGAGGATGGCGACTATAAACCTCGTTTCAAGTACGAAGCCCTTTCGCTCAGGACTTAAGCTATTTGGCATGTTAAGAAGCTATGTGCAAAGTGAAATGGCTTCGTATTATAAGCCAGATATGATACCAGCTGTGGAAGTAGAGGTGCTCAATGAGTCGTTTAACTAGAGAGATGTCGTGTTTTCAATAAAATAAAAGAATAAAATGTCATTTTAAAGAAATTGCGGGAAACAGTCTTAGTATGTTTTTGGGATTTCTACGCTACCCGGTACGGCAAAAAATTGTGCAACCAGCTTGTACAGTAGACTTGCCTGTAGTACCGGTATCTGCTATCTGCACAACATGATGACGTCGTTTGTCGTTTAGCGAATTCTCACATCATAAAATCATAACGATACAGACTCGCACATTCCTTCTGAAATCTGAAACTTGCAAGCCTGCAGCATGAAACTATCTCCTATTTCAATCATCACGTTCGCCACCGCATCGAGAGCATTCACACCCAATGCTGGTATAAAATTTTCATCGACACAACTAAATGAGAAAGTCACAACCGAGATGCATGAGCGGTTTGAGAAACTCGGTCTGTCTAAACCCAAACCAGTTCGTCAGCGGGCTATAGGCGTTGGTCCTGTTAATCCTGAACCTGAAGTTGCTGAAGAGGCAAAGTCTGAAGATAAAAGCCCAGATATTGACAATTCTTTCCTTGCACAATGCATTGCGAAGCTTGAGATGATTGAGTCAATTGATGATTTTGATTCTTCGATTGAAGCAAGTAAGGCTATTGCTGGCAAAATATCAAAAGACTTTGTATTGAAGGCAGACGCTGTATGTGGAACTGGACCAAAGCCTGTTCCTCATGTCGCAGTTGCATTGCATTGAGATAGGAATTAGACACAAAATTGGAAGTACACCGAATGAGTGCAAAGCACAGAACACTTTATTTTCCCATGTAATAGATTGAAGATGGTCGAAAACTGAAAAATCAAAACTTCCTGACCTCTTAGAAGAAATTAGTAACAGCGGTAATTACATTACTAGGGAGATTGTTACAATAACTACATTACTAATGAGATTGTTACAAATTGATCTGAAGGGATTCTCGTCGAATCTTCATATTTATGTATGACATGCATAGTAGTTAGCGTGCTCCATCAATATCCAGAACTCTGTCCATATTTCCGAGGATCAGATACGGCACTCAAGAGATCCGTCTCATAATCTACAGATATGGCCTGACATGTACCCATGTAATCAATGGAAAACAGGGACTGGTTTCTCTTTTCGAGGGCTGTTCGTGTTCTATTTGAAGTTTCGATCAGAATGTCCTTGAACAGCTCACTCTGCTCATACCCAGTCGCATCAGCATCATGATAGAGGAGCTGATTGTGTATACGGGGATGAATTATAGAGTCGAAGGTACTCATTCCGAGATATATGCGATTTAGAATAACTTGCAAAACTGCTGAAATTATTTTTGGGCCTCCACTGGCCCCCAAGACCAAGAGCAGTCTGCCGAACCCATGGTCATTTCCATCTTCTAGATTGAGATCATTGGAATCAAACACCATTGTTGGCGCCATAGAGCTCAAAGGGCGCTTATTTGGCGCAACGTAGTTACTTTCTGCTGGAATCAAACCTGAGATGAGAAGATAATGAGAGATTTGTGCATTAATTAACGATGGTATATCACGGCAACATGCCACGATATGAAGCACAGCACCATGTGATCAGCTTACCGTAGATATTTGGCCTCCCTGGAGTCGCAAAGTCATCCATCACATTATTAAAAATGATCCCAGTTGATGGACTTGCAAACTTCGATCCAAAGTAATAATTTACGGAACTAGTGATGGCAACTGAATTCCGATGTTTATCAACTACATTCAGATGTGTTGTGCCATGATCTTCCAAATAATTGAAGAGCCTAGTCCGGCGGCGCACATTCCCTTGAAGTCTACGATCTCCCTCGTGAGCATCAGTCGCATTACCTGTGTCGTCAGTACTGTTGATAAGCGCCCACTTTCCTCCATATGCAGAAAGCGGAAGAATGGTGTTATCCAACGTTTTTTGACGGAGATGTTCCATGAAAGTTCCAGATATTAAGTCCTGGACTGCTGATTGCGTTACATTCGAAAAGAAATCAGGGTCGCTCAATGACATTCTTATTGCAAATACATGCTTGAGAGCTTCAACGAATCTGTGGGTTGAAAGGCCACCGTCGAACAACGCAAACGGATTCTTGTAACCAGAAAGGAATCGCAGTGCACCAATTACCGTTCCACCACCAGATGAAGGTGGAGGGACACTAGCGATCGATATCCCATTTACCTGTGCAACGAGGGGATCTCTCAATATAGGCTTATAGTTCAAAATATCTTTGAATGAAATAATTCCCCCGAACTCTTGGATTTCTTGCGCAAGAATCGCCGCAACCTTTCCTGTATAAACATAGTCTGCTCCAAATTCGGCAATCTGTTTAAGAGTATTTGTGTATGAGGGCCTGGTCATCAAATCACCTTCAACCAATAAATTTTTCCCATCGTTGTTGCTTGTGAAAATACGCCGGGTTGCTTCATATTGCTCTATTGTCTCCCTGTTATCAAATATCTCCTTTGCCAAAAAATGCGACACCGTCACCCCTTTCTCTGCAAGAGAAATAACTGGTTGCAAAACCTCCTTCCAAGTTAGAGACCCAAATCGCGCATGTGCAATTTCCAGTCCCCGAAGCTCCCCAGGAACTGCAATTGAAAGTGTCCCGAGAGTGGATGCACTGACTGGTAGACTCTCAAACATATCAAAGGTTGCTTTACCGGGAGCAGCTTCCCTACAGTCTATAACTTCTGTACGCTTCTTATTTTTTTCCATAGACGATTCGTCACTGTTTTTTCGCCGATCCAAAAAAGGCAATGAGCTACCGGATTCGAACGGATGATCTCGAAGAGGCGAGTGCACCAAAATGAACGCTCCTCCTCCGATGCCTGAACTGGCGGGATTCACAAGTCCAAGGCACAATGCTGTTGTAACAGCTGCATCCATAGCATTACCGTTCATATCTTTCATGACAGAAACTCCCATTTTGGAACACCTCTGATCATCTGCAGATACTGCGCCATGTGGCATATGGGTAACTGAGGAAATATTTTGTATTGCCAATATTTCTTTTTCTGCTGCCGTTGATTCCTGGCAAAAGCTTTCTAAGCTGCTCTTTATATCACTATTATTATCCTCATGAGATTTGAAATTGGTGCTGTCATATGGGGAATCCGGATCATGGTAGTTTCTGTGTGCAATGGTCACGATGACAAAGGCGACAGTTAGAAGGACTAGACTACGCTTCGTTCCTTTTTTCTGTGTGGAAACCTTGAAACCGGAATTCCTTGGTTGAACCCTGCCATTTCGCCAATCTCTATGATCACTTTGTGAATAAACATCATCACTAAGAGAATCCAGAGATGAATCATCATTAATCATGTAAGAGAAGTGATCCATGATGGAGTTGGGCACTGCCCTTGTTGTTGGGTTTGGCTTAGTCTTTTGGTAGGAAGTTGCATCAATCTGCCTTTTAAGTTCAGGATGCAAATCACTCTGGAACGGGTTGGCATATTGAATACCATCTGCACCATTAGATCTAGTTCTCCTGTGCGACGATGACTCTTCTAATTTCGGTTCAACGGGTTCATTCTTCCGAATCCCACTACTATTGCTAATCTTTGGAGTTTCTTGAGCGCCATTCTTGAGAACAGGAGAGTTGGTGACAGCATTAGAACTACTCGCGCTTGGGCTAGGGTGCCTGGGAGGAAGTTTCTTTCGTGGCAATGATGCTTCTGTAACTATTATGCTGGAATCACTCAAACGTTTCTTCACTGGAATAGTATTTTCATGGAAAGTAGACCCTCCGATTGTTGAGATTGTCCCCATCCGCACGGTTCGCTCCCTTTCCGATGAATGAATGAGTGGATCTGACTCTTCGTATTCATCAAGATAATTATTTCGCTCGGTCATGGTTCTAATGTACTTCAGAGTTTTTATTCAATGTGCTGAAAATGCTGTACACGGAGTTGGTGCTGTTACACCAAGTATGGATACAAACAACAACCTGCTGGACTGCACGCTGCACGACCATCGATGATGGTCGGTGGTGGACATGCAACTAACTTGGAACTGTTGTAAGCACGATTGAACATCTCTTTCTTTCCCCTTCCTTTCCAGCTGAACTTCAGCTCAACGCATCCTCATAAATTCCGGAATTCCGGAGTTTATAGTCAGCGGTTAACTTGGGAGAACTGACACCTCTCGTATAAAATCGCTAGCTTTGAAGTTCAAGTTTGAAACTTTTTCCATCTATCTCTCTCTCTCTCTTTTCACTGTTCAAGAATTTCGAAAAGTACTGCTGTAAATAACAAGGATAAATCGGGTTTTCCGGAGTTTAATGAGTTTCCGGAGTTTACGAGGATGCTACATAATAGCATGCATGACGATTCGATCCACGTCCGTCAAATAAAATTCGGATAAATAATAACAATTTACTCTCTCTCTTTCCCCTTCCTTTCAACTTGAAACTGAACTTCAACTCAACGCACGACGATTCACGTCAAAATTCGGATGAATAATGAGAGGTTTGGAAAGTGCCGGCAAGTGAAGTCAACTTTTCGAATTTAGTCAGCACGTAAGATACTAGACAATTTTGTGATATTTTCGTACGATTCCATTGGCTTCCAGTGGTGTGCGTGGAACTTTTGTTCTTTTTACATCCTTCTTGTTTTTCGATTCAAACTTCCGGCCGGCATGAAGAAGTTCAATGAAAATCTTCTTCTTTGCGCACGTGAATACGGTAGCAAGAATGTTTTGCCAGGTTTGCGATCAATGCCTGTTTCATCGTGACATAATTTTTTGTTGTTCTACAAATTGAACGCAATTCACAATTAGTTGAAACTTACAATGAGAGCAGCAACAGTCTCACGTAATCTCGAAGATGGAGTAAGTAATGAGAACTTTGGGTCGATTCCTGTATCCTGTATCAGCGAAGCACTCGAATTGATCTGGTGATATATTTCTGGTGACTCATTTCTAACCAGAACACTCCATCCAACAATTTCTGTTACCAATCCAGGGTCTCGCCGATCTTATCGCAGGAACTGATATTTTCTACAGTCTTTTCTGTGGAGCTGCTATTTTCCTCATGCAGTGTGGATTCGCCATGCTTTGTGCTGGATCCGTTCGTCAGAAGAATGTAAAGAATATCATGCTCAAGAATATCCTTGATGCATGTGGAGGAGCTCTTGGATACTGGGCTATTGGTTTCGGAGTTGCATATGAGTCTGGTACTTTCATTGGAACCTCTGGAGGCCGTTTCTTCCTTAACGACTACACCAATTACATTGACTTCTTCTTCCAGTTCACCTTTGCTGCTACTGCAGCAACCATTGTTGCAGGAACTGTTGCTGAGCGTTGTAAGATGGTTGCATACCTTTGCTACTCTATTTTCCTCACTGCATTCGTTTACCCCGTTGTCGTACATGCCATTTGGAGCTCAGATGGATTCCTTTCTGCTTTCAACCCGGACCCTGTACGCGGAGTTGGTATGATTGATTTCGCTGGATCTGGAGTTGTGCACATGACTGGAGGTGCTACTGCTCTTGTTGCTGCAATCGTTCTTGGACCCCGTATCGGACGTTTCTACGACGAGGATGGAAATCCTCTTGACAAGCCCCATACTTTCCCTGCGCACTCTGTTGCTCTTCAAGTCCTTGGAACCTTCATCCTTTGGTTCGGATGGTACGGATTCAACCCTGGTTCCACTCTTGCTATCTCCCCCGCTGGATATGGGGATGTTGCTGCTCTTTGCGCAGTAACCACTACTCTTTCTGCTGCTGCTGGAGCAGTTTCTTCCATGTTCACTGATACTCTTCTTGGATTCCTTGCTGAAGGAGAGGCAGAGTATGACCTTACCATGTGCATGAATGGATGTCTTGGTGGACTTGTCGGCATTACTGCTGGATGCTCTGTTGTAGAACCTTGGGCAGCTGTTATCATTGGACTTATCTCTGGAATGGTATATGTCTTCTCCTCCAAGCTTCTTGTTTTGCTCAAGATCGATGATGCTGTTGATGCTATCCCTGTCCACTTCTTTAACGGAATGTGGGGATGCATTGCCACTGGACTTTTCGCTTCTCCCAGACACACTGTTCTTGCATACGGAGCCACCAACTGCGGTCTCTTCTACAGCAACGGAAATCTTCTTGTGAACGAGATTCTTGGAATTGGATTCATCATTCTCTGGATTGGAGGAGTCATGACTCCTTTCTTCATCGGACTTAATGTCCTCGGTATGTTCCGTGTCGATCCTCTTGAGGAGAAGGTTGGACTTGATATCTCCCATCATAAGGGTGCTGCTTACGATTTGACCGGACCTGCTGTAGAGGATGTTGAGATCTACGCATCCAAGCATGGTGCATAAATCATTTGAGAATGAAAATTTTGTGTGAGAACTTTTGGAGCGAGTTCTGGTCGATCGTCTGTTGCTCCAATTTTTTTAGTCATAACTTTTTAAGTTTATACAAACAATTTTTTTATTTTCAGACTAAGTTTCTTCATAGGTACTTTCAAACTTGAATTTATAATAGTATCAATCAGGGCACTGTAATGCTTGTAGGAGCGTCGTTACCCTTTTTCTTTAGTGGGATAATTGCATTGTGTTTCATTGCATCAAGTTGTTTGGAAGACCCAAGAGGTCCACTAGAAGAAAGGAATCCAACGGCTCCTTGATAGCCACTAGCTGGGACCATTGCTGGCACGTAGTTGGGATTTGGGATGGTGAGGCAGCTCCTCTAGTCCTCTGAATAACTATTGAGAACACTTTTCAACTCGTGGATTGCCAAAAGAGCTTCATGGCCACTCGACATTTTCAGCGTTTATGAAATACAGCAAAAACACGGCAAGGTGCGAGATATGGCAAGAAGTATGTGAACAAGTAAAATGGAATAATTTGGACCTAATTTGGAGTTGCTACACATACTCTCAAAAATCTCCCATCGCCACCTACTACTGTATTTGTTCCTGCCAATCATAATTTGCACCTTTCTAGATATGGAACTATCTGATTGTACATTCTACTATTGAGGCCAATGGTTCGGCCCCATTACGGAGAGCCAATCGTTGGAGAGCAGTTGATAGGGCCAAGACGAAGAGGGCATCGATGGACATGATACATGATACAACTTTACACGGATACTAGACTGACGTTGACTGCTGATCTTAAGTTTTCAAGCTGCTTGTAGGAGAGGTGGTGTTGAGATTTTGAGAGGGTTCTCATTCTGGCTGAATTCTAATATTGTGAGTATACGTAATGCTTTATTGTTTTTAATGTTGTGCTTTATACCTGATGGCATTTGGGACAAAATCTTTCGAAATCATCGACAGTACGTTTGAGATTTGTAACAATAGCATCATCTACTGACTGTTTACACGCCATTGCCTGTTGTACAGCTGTGTGAAGGATCTTTAGAGCAGTCGAGTATTCAACCTCGGAATCAAAAAGGTCCTGGGTTGCTCGTTGGAAATAGTCAAACAGTATTGAAACAATCTTCTTTGCATCTTCCTCCTTCTTATTGATCAAACCCACCATCTTGTGCATTTCCAAGGGCCCAAAATCGCCATTCACAATTGCATTGATTTCAACCATCGTATTCTGTATGGCGGAAACTAAGTGTTTCATCTCTTCAATCTTCACAGAGTCTAAATCCAATAATGGCATTGCAGCCTTGGTGCCAACGCCACCCATGAAATTTTGATTTGTTTTCTCATGGGATGCGTTATTGGACAAGGTATCATCCAACACCCTACTTGTAGGCACATCATTGACCGAAGCATCCTTCGCTACATCTGAATCCTCCTTTTTTGAAACTAAACGAATGTGCTCTATGGCTAGGTGACTATCTCTGTCACCATCGTCATATTGAATATCATACGTTGCTCCTTTATCAGGCATGATATGAACGTGACTGACAAAACCAGAATAGATTCCGCCATTGTGGGCACCTCTGTATCGGCATTCTACTATGTCACCAATGCCAATGGAAGGAGATGGAACTTGACCAGGTGTTTCAGAATTGGAGGATCTACGTGAAGTGGGCTGCATGCTTTCCTCTGCAATTGGCTCAGAATAAAATGTGCGCCCCTCATCATCCATTGTGTTCAATCCACGTTCCACTTCACGTTCTACGTTTCCGACATTTTTCTTGATTCTAATGAAGTCCTTTGGAACACTAATTTCACGATCTCCGTCTACATAATTAATGTCGAAGGTACCGTCAAATCGTTTCCGTGTGATTTTTCCGGAATAGAATGTATCACTACCACGATAAAGTGCCTCGACCTCAATTCCCACATCAAGCTCGGTGGTATCCTCTTCTTTTGGTTTACGAAGGGTTGTCATGGAGTTATCAAAGGTGATTGATGAATCTGAGATACTGCCGGCAAAACCTGGTCTTACTAACTGTTCCATCTGTTCCTTCTCCCGAGAAACTATTAGGTCCTTTGACACTCGGAGCTCTTCTTCACCATCGTCGTAGCGAATATCGAATAGATTGTGTTCTCGACGCTTAGTAATTTGACCTGGAAAGAACTTAGACTTTCCCCGATAACGAGCTTCAATCCTTGTTCCGATTGAAAGGTCTTGTTGGATTCCATTATCGCGAACAAAGCCTTGGACATTTTCGTCTTGTTCGTGGGTTTCGGTAGCAGGTTTAATTAATTCTCTCGCGACGCCCACTTCACGGTCGCCGTCGTTGTAATTAATGTCGTAGGATCCATCAAATCTCTTTCTAGTAATCTTCCCAGTATAATACTTGTTTTTCCCTCTGTACTTCGCTTCCACTGAATCACCAACACGAAGTTCGGCCACTTCTTTGTTGAGTTGCTTTTGTTCTTTCGGAGGTGACTTCATGTCATTTTCTCTCTCTTTATCCTGCTGCTTAAACCTAGAATCAGTTCTGATTAGGTCCTTCGATACACAAAGCTCGCGTTCGCCATCTGAATACAGTATATCGTAGGACCCGTCGTAACGCTTTCGGGTAATTTTTCCTGGGATATATTTGTTTTTGCCTCTGTATTTTGCTTCCACGGTGTCCCCAACAGCCAGATCAGGGGTGTCGACGTTACTATCACCAAGACCGGAACGCAACGAGCGATTGCTTTCCTGCTTTTCTGCCGATTGTCCCAACGACTTTTCTTGTTCAGCTTGCCGATAGACCGGGGTCTCGTGTTTTGAATTAGACCTTTTTCAACCGAAGCCGAGGGAGATCGAATTAATTCCGTCGGCACTCCAAACTTTCCAAACTCTGCTCCTCCATCGTGGCACATAATATCGTACAATCCATCGGATCTTCTTCTCATGATTTTACCTGTGACAAACTTGCCATCTTCTTTCTTCATTTCCACCGTTGATCCAACTTTAAAAATGGCTTCATTGTTGCCTGAGCTTTCTGATGATGATTGAATTGAAGTTTTTGGTACTAAATCTTCTTTACTCGGTTCTACTTCTATGTCTCGGATAAGTTCTCTAGCAACTCCAAGCTCTCGTTGGCCACTATAGTACATAATGTCGAATGAACCGTTGAAGCGAGTTCTCATAATCTTGCCTTTCATGTATTGGCTCTTGCCCCTAAAGCGAGCTTCAACTACTGCTCCAACTTTATAAATTCCCGTGTTCGCGTTGACATTACGATGATTTCCATTCCTCTCTTCTGATGTATTTGTGTTAGTAAGAGGCGAACGATTCACATCTTGTTTGCTACCAGTACTTCTCCTTGCTGGCATTATTACAATTTCACTTGATGAATCTGTATCCACCGATTCGACATCATCCTCCGCATCGATATCTAAGCGTTGAGATGTCCTGTTGTTTCTTCTGTCCTTTATATCATATTTTGCTTCGGAGTGGCCAACTAGAGACCGGTTGGATCTGTGTTCGGAAGGCAGAGAATGAGGCTTCTTGCCTTGCGTGAATTCACAGCCTGCCAATTTTGCAGGTTCAAACTTGCTAGGTTTTGCTTCCGCCTTTTGACCGACACCAAAATTATCTTCATCTCTGAAAGGTGACTTTGAAAACTGCTTATGCTCCATTCTTGTGTGTTGTTGGTTGAATGGAAGAAGAGAGCTCAAGATTTCTCCTCTGAGCAGCTTCCTCAACACCCTTTTGCCTCAATTGACCCCCGGCAAAATCCAGTGAAGAGCGTGTCTAAACGGTGTCTTCGAGTTTGTGAATGAAAAGGGGTTCGGGTTTGAAAGATTTTTGATTGGCTTCAAAATGTGCAATTGATATCTTCTTCTTTGCATCCTTCCTCCAACGGCTTGCATCCATATGGAAACAAGATATTATTCGCATCGTTCGGAAGTTTGCTTGCAGGTACGTTACTTGATGAATAGAGTAATGGTACGTGTAAGCCTGCTGAGTGGCACAGAGGAAGCGTGAATACCCAATTCAACCCACGTCGTCCAGTCCTTCACTCCCAAGGACATCCGTTTCTTCCTTACCCATTTCAGTATACAAATGAAATCCGCTGGGATTACTCCCTCTCGTTCTTCATTATATCGTCACTCTTGTTCTTTTCCTCAAAGATCCTCAACTTCTCAAAAACTAGTTCGCTACCTTGCATATCTCATTGCCTTTGTACATATCCGGAACCTATTCGGCGTTCCTTGATTAATCCCACCCAATACTTTGCGCATCATTTTCTGGGTCACTCCTCTCGTGCGAGAAAATCCTTCATTTTCACAACAACTTTTGGGTAAAGAATCGTAAACAAAATTCTTGGTCGTCAAGTCAAAGTCAACCTTTTCTATGCTCACAATGAGACCTTCGGCACAATGATGACATATCCCGGCACAATAATGACATCCACCGGGATACTCCTTCTCGTTCTTCATTCTATCGTCACTCTTGTCCTGATCCTCAAGTATCAGTGTTGTCTCCTACAGTACCTTCTCTACCGATGCTGTGACATTCGGCAACATCAAGAAGCCTGCCTACTCGTCCCAATCTCCTTCTTCCACGATTGATTTCGAACTATCGGGTTCTTCTGGCGACCCAACCGAATCAATATCTTCGTCTCTGAGCAGCAGCCTATTGAATCCTTCATTCCCGAATTGGTTTTACGATTTTAATACTGAACTTGCAATATTAGGCGAAGAACAAAAGACAGACACGGTCTAAGAAATTTCTAATATTTTGATTAAGCAGCAACAAGTTCTTCCTCCTCATCTGCGGTCTCCTTCTCTTTCCACATTCCGTATTCCTTGATAAGAACAACCAATTCGTCAACAGCTAACTCTTCAGCAATGTTCTTTCTTACAACTTCCTTTCCATAGTAAAGGTCGATCTTTCCAGGGATTGTTCCGACATATCCAAAATCAGCATCAGCCATCTCTCCAGGTCCATTAACAATGCATCCCATAACAGCTACAGTAACGCCGGGCAAATGTCCAGTTGCATCAGTGATCAATGCAGTAGTCTCCTGCAAGTCAAAGAGGGTACGTCCGCATGATGGGCAGGATACAAATTCGGTCTTGGTGCTGCGCATACGGCATCCTTGCAACAGAGAAAAGGAAGATTTTCTGAGGAAGTCAAGGGTGAAGGTCTGTTTTCCACTTACTTCCTCGACCATTACACCATCACCCATTCCATCGGTCAAGAGAGATCCAATTCGGGTTCCAATTTCAAGTGCAAGGTGATTGGAATCCTCAGTATCGGTTTCATAATGGTGGATAACTGAAGTTTCGATACCCTCAGCCTTGATCATCTCAAAGACGCGACGAGAAGCATGAAGGGTTGATACATGAGGAGCGATATTGAGGAAAATCATTGCAGGATCAAGACTCTTAATCTGCTTAAGTGTAGCATCATCCTCATCACCATTCACAGACACAGCAAGGCGGATTGCACCAGTAGGAAGCGCCCCCTTCTTTTCAAGTGCTTCGGTTAGACTCATGAGCGCAATAGAGTTGGGCAAAGGATCCTTCTCTAGTTCCTCAGCAGGAGCAATAAGTCCAACAGTAACCTCAGCCAATCTTCTCAAAGCAGTACGAGCATCAGAATCAGTAGAAGGAGGAACCTTTCTCAAAAAGATGGAATCAGCAGTTGCAATATCCTTGAAAGGCATACCAACAGCAGTCTTGCATCCAAGTCCAGCATAAAGGTATGGAATATTCTCCTTGGTGAGCATATCAAGGGTTACAGCACTGACTACAGATCCAAGCGGGCTCAAGAATCCGCTAGCGTCAACACTCTCCTCTTCACTCTTCTCCAAAGTCTTACCCTTTCTTCTCTCGAAAGTGGTGATATCTCTGGTATCGGTGTAAAACTTGGTTGCCTTCTGACGAGCTGCAGCCTCGGGGTTAGTTGCCAAACGTCCCTGCGCCATTTCTGCAAGCCTGTTACAGGGTTCATACTCAAACTCAGGATCCTCGGTAAGGGAAACACGAATAGTATCACCAACTCCATCAGCAAGAAGAGTTCCAATTCCAATAGCAGACTTCATACGTCCATCTTCACCTTCACCAGCCTCGGTTACACCAAGATGGAGAGGGTAATCCCAACCCATACGGTACTGCTCAGCGGCAAGAAGACGATAAGACTGAACCATGACAAGAGGGTTACTTGCCTTCATGGAGAAAACAAAGTTATGGTAATCTTGAGACCTGCAAATATCAGCAAACTCAATTGCAGACTCAACCATTCCACGAGGAGTATCTCCATAAAAGGAAAGTACACGAGAAGAAAGAGATCCATGATTAGTTCCAATACGCATAGCACGGTTCAACTGTTTACACTTTTCCACAAGAGGAAGCATGGCTTCGAAAAGGTATTCTCTCTCCTGTACATAATCTGCCTCACTCTCATAAACATGATCTTCAAAATCCTTTCTTCCATCTGCAAAGTTTCCAGGGTTAATTCTGATCTTCTCAACAGCATCTGCCACCATGAGAGCAACCTTGGGTTGGAAGTGCATATCTGCACAAAGAGGAATATCATATCCCTTCTTGAACAAACCTTCACGAATCTTCATGGCAGCATTTGCCTCACGCTTTCCTTGAACAGTGATTCTGACGAGATCAAATCCTTTATCAGCACATCTCATGATTTGATCAATGGACGCTTCGACATCGGCGGTGTTGGTGGTAGCCATTGTCTGGCGTACAATTGGGTGTTCGGATCCGAATTTGATGGGTCCGCATTCGACAGTGCGTGTCGTTCTGCGCACGACGGAGTTAAGGTCTGCGCAATATTCCTCGATGGGTCCGAGGATTTCATCGCGTGCTCCAGACTTGATGGAGTGTGTCCAGTCTACATCAGTGTGGGTGGTAGGGTAGTCGGCCTAAGTGGACAGTGGATAGGATGAATGGTATGAGGGGCTTGAACTAAATATAATGTTTTGATGTTCCATACAATGGCCATGATGAGGTACTAGTTTCATCATAAAATAGCAATAGCAGATAATGACACTGATACTGAAAATGCACATCTTGACATCTCTGGTGATGCGATACATGGGGAAAAGAATCTAGGCAGAACTTTGTTGAAGCTAGAGTGAAGAAACGTACCATGTGAAGGGCAGATACCGATGGTACCTTAGCCATAGGTCCAGAGAACGCCTGAACATTTTCAGCGGCGAGGAGGGCAACTGCTGCCACAGCGAGAGGTGAAAACTTGGTCATGATGATGGTTCAACTTGTGTTCCTCTCGTACCGTTCGATAGACTAGTGGAAGCTTTGGCAGGCAAGGAGCAGGAGACGAGATGGTAGCCAAGTTGAACCTTTTCAACAATACGTCAGAAGACCCGGATAGGACTGATTGATAACGCCAATTAAACGGTTTTATTAATTATAGGAGGAAGATCCAGAAGCCAGCCCAACAGAAAGGGAAGAAAGAACAGAAGAAGAGGCGTCAGGTATTCTGTTTTCTGTTGTACTTTGAACTTGTTCTACGTACAGTAGTAGCAAGATACTAGTAGGAATACATTTCGATATTCAATACGATCTATAGCCAGAAGTCTATGCAAGTGATAAAGAAGAGAGCTGCAGTAATTCAATCGGTAGTTGCCTTTTCGTTCCTCAACAGATCCTCCCTTGCGTTTGTACCAACTGCATTCCATTTTCACACAAC
>Ga0209712_10002832_pt1 | contig 14193 bp, 14 predicted proteins | sample ArcOceMetagenome_FD_187443 | JGI IMG/M metagenome (GOLD analysis project Ga0209712, IMG submission 187443) | Marine eukaryotic phytoplankton communities from Arctic Ocean - Arctic Ocean - Greenland ARC118M Metagenome (SPAdes) (version 2) | ecosystem: Environmental > Aquatic > Marine > Oceanic...
ATGGGCAGGTAGCTTTTTGTTGATAGAACTTCTGGACTTTTTATTCATATCCGAAGCTCATGAATTTAGATATGGGTATTAATTGTAATGTCTTTTTGTGGCTTGTGTAAAGTCGTGACTTCACTGTCAGTACTTGCAGCGTTACTTTGCATACCATTACTTAAAGTGCTGAAAATAAGCTTTACAGTCAGACTAAAATTATTTTTTACGATACATTCTTTATTTTTTTATACGCAAGATTTACTTATCCTAAATATTGTAGTGGTAAATATGTGAATCACTCAAAGTATTGTGAAATTTTTGTTTGAAAGAGAACTTAACGTGGGTGATTTTTAGAGCTGAACGCTATGTCCACTAAAAAGCAATAATAGCTGGTGGCCATTTATTCGAGTAAATTGTTTTAAAAATCGACCTTTTTTCTTAACGTTTTTGTTACACCTGATTTGACTTTACTGTCCACTCGTTTTTTTTGAGAATTTCTACTGGGTTTGGTCGCCCGGCGGGCTTTTTGCAGTTTACCCGCTTCCACAAGTATTTTAGTCAGCCTTTCTATCGCATCCTGTTTGTTCATTTCTTGAGTGCGATAGCTTTGGGCCTTTATTATCAATATTCCTTCTTGGGTGATCCGTTTGTCTTTGCCTAAAAGGAGCATTTTTTTTACATATTCGGGCATTACCGCTACTCGAATATCAAACCTTAGATGAATGGCACTAGACACTTTATTCACATTTTGTCCACCAGCACCCTGAGCGCGCATCGCGCTTAAATCGATGGCGGACATAAGTGATCCAATGTTGGGTGCATAACTCATTTAAGGCCCGTTAGCTATTTAAGGTAGTACTTTTTTATAAGGTTTCACACTTACTTTTTGATACACACCAGCTAGTGCATAAGGGTCGGTATCTGCCCATTGTTGAGCTTCTTCTAAGCTACTAAATTCAGCAATCACCAATGAACCGGTAAAACCAGCTTCGCCAGGATCTTCGCTATCAATAGCGGGGCAGGGACCAGCTACCAATACTCGACCTTGATCAACCAATAATTGAATACGCTCTAAATGCGCTGCTCTCGTTTGTTTGCGAAGATCGAGGCTGTTTTCAACATCTTCTGAATAAATGACATACCACATAGTGACATCCTTTAAATTATAAAAATATAAATGGCTACTTGTGTGTCGCAGCTTTCATTTCTTTAACAAAGTTTTTAAGTTTTTCTAGCATGATATCTGGTTGGCTTAGGTTTTCAGCAATAATGTTCACCGTTGCTGAACCAGAAATAGCGCCTGCTGCACCAGATTGGATTGCATTTTTAACCTGAACGGGTGTTGATATACCAAATCCAAGCAGTGGTGGAGCTACTTTATATTGCGTGAGCTTGTCAATTAACTCACTGGCAGGAATAGTCACTGCTGTTTCGGCTCCTGTTACGCCAGCTCGACCAAGTAAATAGGTATAACCTTGGGATTTTTTGCCAATTTCTGCAAAGGTTTCATCGCTGGCATTAGGAGGCGCAATTAAAATCTGTTTAATACCTGTTTGTTCTGCGATGGCAATAAAGCGGTCTGCTTCACGTAAAGGTACATCCGCTATTAGAATTGAATCAACACCTGCTTGAGACGCGTCCTGATAAAATTTTTCGATGCCACGTTTAAGCACTAGGTTGCTGTACAACAATAAACCAATAGATATATCGGCATAAGCCTCACGCACCTGCCGAATAATTTCAAAACAGTCATCCGTTTTGATTTTATTCGATAGAGCACGAATACTGGCTTTTTGAATAGTAGGGCCGTCGGCAATAGGATCAGAATAAGGAAATCCTAATTCTAACGCGTCTGCCCCTCCTTCGACTAAAGCTTTGATGATATTCACTGAAGTATGAATATCAGGATCACCTACCATAACAAATGGAACGAATGCTCCCTCATTTCTCGTATCAAGCTGCTTGAACATATTTGCGTAACGGTCAACGGAGTTAGTCATGATCTTCATTCCCTATAATGCTACGGACATGCTCTAAATCTTTGTCTCCACGTCCTGATAAATTGACCACGATTATGGTGCCATCTTCTGCTTCATCTGCCATATTTAGAGCGTGTGCGATCGCGTGCGAAGGCTCAAGTGCTGGGATGATACCTTCCTTACGAGATAGAAGTTTAAACGCATTAAGTGCCTCGTCGTCTGTGACAGACACATATTCGGCACGACCAATATCATACAAATGAGCATGCTGTGGGCCAACCGCTGGATAGTCGAGTCCGGCAGATACCGAATACGACTCTTCAATCTGACCATCGTTGTCTTGCATGATATAGCTATATGCACCATGTAAAACACCTGTGGTGCCTTTACCAATGGCTGCGCCATGTTGTTTGGTATGTACTCCCTTACCTGCAGGTTCAACACCAATTAAGCGTACGCTAGGCTCCTCAATAAAATCAGCAAACATACCAATTGCATTTGAACCGCCCCCTACACAAGCAACCAGTGCGTCCGGTAAACGACCTTCTTTTTCAATAATTTGTGCGCGGGTTTCTTCACCAATCATGCGATGAAATTCACGGACAATCGTTGGGAACGGGTGAGGACCTGCCGCTGTGCCTAGTAAATAATGAGCTGTATCATAGTTAGCAGACCAGTCTCGCATCGCTTCGTTGACAGCGTCTTTTAATGTTCCGGAGCCTGAATTAACAGGGATCACTTTTGCTCCCATTAAGCGCATTCTAAATACATTGGGTGCTTGACGCTCCATATCTTTTGCACCCATGTAAATGCGTGCTTTTAGACCCATTAATGCACAAGCCAACGCTGTTGCGACACCATGTTGGCCTGCGCCTGTTTCGGCGATGACTTCAGTTTTGCCCATTCGCTTGGTTAGCAGGGCTTGGCCTAATACTTGATTGGTTTTGTGCGCACCACCGTGCAATAAGTCTTCACGTTTTAGGTAAAGCTTTACCTTGGGGTTACTGACTAAGTTTTTCGTCAATGTCATTGCCGTGGGGCGGCCCGCATAATTTTTTAATAAACCCATAAATTCAGCTTGGAATTCTGGATCCTTTTGGGCATCGATAAAAACCTGCTCGAGTTGATCGAGTGCAGGGATCAGTAACTCGGGTACATACATACCACCATAGTCACCAAATTTACTATCTAAATTGTTCATCTTTTTCTCACTCTTAAAACTGTTTTTCGCTGGCTAACGTTAACTCGCAGCTGTTGTTAATACTCTCTAAGCTGGCTAAAAGCCTGATTAATTTTATCTTGTTGTTTAATACCCGGTGCGCTTTCCACACCAGAATTTAAGTCAAGCATTGCGACCTGTAAATTTGCCGCCTTTTTAACATTGTTCGGGGTGATACCGCCGGCAAGAATAATGTTAGATTTGTCGGCTATTTCATCTAATAATTGCCAACTAAAAGCTTGGCCTGTGCCACCCGATTGTTCACCGATTTGGCAATCTAAAAGAAATAAGTCAATATTGCTTTCATCTAAAGTAGGCAAGGTATCTTTCACGCCTTTAGCTAACCAAACTTGACAGTAGGTTGGTAGTTTAACACGCAAGTCTTCAATATAAGTTTGGTTTTCTTGACCATGCAACTGAACAGCCGATAATCTCAAAATTTGTGCGTAATTCACTACTTGTTCAACAGGGGCGTTAACAAACACACCTACATATTGAAATGGCACGGCATAGGTTATTTGTTTGGCTTGCTCTAAGGTCACAAAGCGTTTGGATTTCTCGGCAAAGATCAGACCTGCAAAACTAGCGGGACTGTCTTTAACCAGTTTAGCGCCGGTTAAACTGGTTGTGCCACAAATTTTCACTTTTCCGTACACCAACTGTTTTGCTGCTAATTCGATATCCTTCTCACCCATTAATGAACTGCCTACCAAAAATGCATTAACAAGTGGCGCTAATCTGAGCACATCTTGATGAGTATAAATACCGGATTCAGAGATGATTACATGTTCATGTTTAGCATGTTGATTTATCATGGGCACCAAACGCTCGGTTGTGGCGAGATCGGTACTTAGATCACGTAAGTCGCGGTTATTAATACCAATAATTTTAGCTTTTAGCGCACAGGCTCTGATCACTTCTTGTTCGTTACTAACTTCGGTTAACACGTCGAGTTGGTATTGCTCGGCAAGTAACGCCAGTGCTGTGTATTGTGCGTCATCTAATACTGATAACATCAGTAATACTGCATCAGCACTATGATAGCGGGCTAAATATATTTGATAAGGTTCAACAAAAAAATCTTTGTTGATAACAGGCTGGGTTATCCGACTTCGAATATATTCTAGGTGCTCAAATTTACCTTGAAAATATTTCTCGTCAGTTAATACCGAGATACAGGCAGCAAAAGGACTGTAAGCTCGAATGATTTCATCTAGGTCAAAGTTTTCACGCATGAGTCCTTTAGACGGTGATGCCTTTTTGCATTCTAGTATAAAGCCAGCATTGGGCTGCGCTAATGCATCATAAAAACTTCTGTCTGAGAGGGTTAAACTATCAACAAAACTTGCTAACGGTAATTTATTTTTGCGTTGGGCGATTTCTTGTTTTTTGTTTAAAACGATTTTTTCTAATACATTGGCCATTTTTAGTCACTTTGTCCTTTATAGATTTTGGCTGATAGAAGCCGACAATTTAATCGTGGCTAATGGACGCTGCTCTTGCATAGCATTAATTGCCATTTCAGCCCCTTGTGCATAGGTTGCTACTTTGCCACACAGTTTCAGTAATGCTGCTGTATTCATCGCCACCGCAGCTTGATGGGCTGCTTGGCCTTTACCTAAAAGCACATTTTCAATCAGGATTTTATTTTCTTCTGGCTCGCCACCTGTAATGGCATCTAACGGATAATTTTCAAGTCCAAAATCAGCTGGACAGACACTACTTTGTGTTAACTCGTCGCCATTTACTTCTACTACTTGGGTATTGCCATGTAAGGCAAACTCATCTAATCCACTACCATGTATCACCAAGGCTTTTTGATAACCTAATAATTGTAAAGTTTTTGCAAAGGGCATCAGTAATTCTGGCGCATAAACGCCAATAATTATATGACTAGGGCGGGCTGGATTCACCAAGGGACCTAATAAATTGAATAAAGTACGAGTTTTTAATGTAGTGCGCACTGACATCGCATGGCGAATACCTGAGTGATAATTTGGCGCAAACAAAAAACACAGGTTTGATTTGTCAAGACATCGACGCGCGATATTGGGTGACATGCTTAATTCTAAATCGAATGCTTTAAATAAGTCAGCCGAGCCAGATTTACTCGAGACACTACGATTACCATGTTTAGCCACTTTTACACCACAGCTTGCAGCGACAATAGCCGATGCAGATGAGATGTTAATCGTATTATGACCATCACCGCCTGTGCCCACGATATCTGCAAATTCATAATCCGGGCGAGGAAATGCTAATGCATTAGCTATTAATGCATTAGCAGCACCGGCTATTTCTTCAGGTTGTTCGCCTTTGATTTTTAATGCGGTCAGTAAAGAAGATAAAATAATATCATCCACCTGACCGGTCACCACTTGTGAAAACACCTCGGTGACATCATCCTGCTTTAAGTCTTGGCCTTGGTAGAGTTGTTGAAGAATTGTGTGGAGCATGTCTACACCTTATCTTGGGTTAAAAATTGAATGCTTTGCAAAAGTAGCTGGCTGCCATGAGAAGTCAAAATAGACTCTGGATGGAATTGAAAGCCCAACATTTTGTCTTCTAAATGTGCCACTGCCATAGGAATATTTGCATAATTTGCTAACACAGTTAATTGGTTAGGTATCTTGCTAGCCATTAACGAATGATAACGGGCCACCGGTAACGGTTGTGGCATGTTGGCAAACATTTTATCAGCGCAGTGTTCAATCAAAGAGGATTTACCATGCATCACTTTATCGGCACGGATAATTTCGCCACCGTAAGACTCAACAATTGCTTGATGACCTAAACAAATGCCCAACACTGGAAATTGACCCTTCACGAGGGCAAGTAGTGCTAACATTGAGCCTGCCTGAGAAGGATTGCCCGGTCCGGGAGATAACATCAACATCACTTGCTTAGTATGACCATGCACATCAATTTGCTGTGCCTTTTCATGCATTTTTTGTAAAATAACATCGGCCGCAACACTATTACGATAAACAATTAATTCAAGGCCTAGCGTTCTCAGTTCGTCCACTAAGTTGTAGGTAAATGAATCAAAGTTATCCAACAAAAAGACACAGATTTGTTGATTAATTTGAGTAGTTTGCGAAATCACTATGCTGCTCCTTTTGTATGCGAACTGGAAATAATAGCGCCTATTACCGCTTGTGCTTTACCTCGGGTCTCATCGGCTTCTGATTGCGGGTCAGAGTCAAACACAACGCCTGCACCTGCTTGAATATAAGCTGTATCATTTTTGACAAATGCAGAACGGATAACAATACAAGTATCCATATCCCCTTGACTGTTAATATAACCTACTGCTCCACCATAACTACCACGACGTTGTTTTTCTACTTGACGGATTAATGTGGCTGCACTGACTTTAGGTGCACCAACTAAGGTGCCCATATTCATACACGCTTGGTAAGCATTCAATGCGTCTAAATCATCGCGTAGTTGGCCCACTACTCGAGACACTAAATGCATCACATGTGAATAGCGGTCCACTTTAAGCAAATCAGTGACATAACGGGTACCAGGCTTACATACCTTGGCTACGTCATTACGTGCCAAATCAACCAACATAATATGCTCGGCTCTTTCTTTTTGATCTTCTTGCAGATTTAGCTCTAAACGAGAATCTAGGTCTAAGTCGATGCTACCATCTGCTCGTTTACCTCTGGGCCTTGTGCCAGCTATAGGATAAATTTCTACTTGATTGGTGTGTTTGGTATACTTTAAGGCTGACTCGGGCGATGCGCCAAACATACAGAAATCGTCGTCCTGCAGAAAAAACATGTAAGGGCTAGGGTTTTGTTGTTTTAACGCGCGGTATGCATCGTGAGGATGAGGGCAGGGTAAGCTAAATGTACGTGAGGGTACTACTTGAAAAATATCACCCGCTAGGATGTTTTCTTTTAGCCCAATGACATCATCTATGTATTCTTGATCAGATTTATTCACCACTAAATCATCGTGGGTGATCGTTATTTTCAACGTCTCAGGTAAGGGTTTAATTGTGCCTAGTTTGTGTTTGACTTGCTCTAGTCGTTGACTCACAGAAAAATAGTTATTGGTCACATTTTTTCCGCTAAATACACTGCCAATTATTTCACTTTGCTTTGTTTGGTGATCGATTATCACCAATGTTTCTGCTAGGTAAAACACAAAGTCTGGGCAGGTATTGGCACTATCCTCAACATCTGGGAGTGTTTCAAACGTGGCCAATAAATCATAGGCCAATGCACCGCCTAAAAATATTGCATGGGGGTGTTGGCGAATAGCAGTAATTTTATTAATAATAAGTCGTAAAGCATCAAATACTGCTGGGGCTTTCAAACGACTGTCTTCATCAAGCTCAGCATCTGGGGCAGGAAAGATCAGGGTAACTAAACCCTTTTCTGGATCATATTCATGTGTAACGCCCACGGGGCAATATTCATCAAACATAGGTAACACAGCATGGCCGTTGTCAGACAACGCACTGCAATAAACCCGCAGACCATAACACTCTAACTTGATTGCAGCATCGACCAATAACAAACTTTTGAGATCATCCTTACTGCTAATCTCGGCGGATTCTAATAACAAGTTATTGCTACGACCTTGGCATAGGTATTGATAGGCATGCAGCGGATCGGCTACATAATCAGCTGCCACTACTAATGTTTCTACTTTGCCAAACTGCTCTGTTAACTGGGCTAAACTCATTTTTTGATTCTCTATTACATTTATCTTGAAGAGCAGGCATAAAAAAACCCGTATTATACGGGCTTTTTTTGAAATCTATTTGTAAAATACAAACACTCACAGCCCGTTAGTTAAGGTTGTGCCACCACCAAATGTTGTGTGTTTGGATATTTTTCATTAGTTATTTCACTCGTTGTCAGTTTAAATCTGTTAATTGGCTGTTATTCCAATGGAGATCGGTATAATGAAGCCAGAAACATGAATTTGAATGCATAGGAGAAAGCAAAAACGCTGCTATGTCAACACACAAATTAATCTTAACTATAAATATAAACAATGAATGAAGTTATTACTGAATGAAAATCGACCTGCATAGCCACACACATTATTCTGATGGACATCTTTCCCCCAAAGAGTTGATAGACCGCGCGCACAACATGCAAGTCAATGTGTTAGCCATTACAGACCATGACACAGTTGGCGGTATTCAAGAGGCAATGGATTACCAGTCTGGGCAAAAACGGTCTATGCAAATATTGCCTGGTGTAGAAATTTCGACGTCTTGGCATAACTTTGATATTCATATTTTGGGCTTACATGTGGATCATACTGACCCGCAGTTTTTAGCCCGATTAGAGCAACAAAGTAAAGAGCGTGATCGTCGTGCCCAACAGATGTCTGATAAATTAGCTAAAGTGGGTATCGATAATGTGTTTGAACAGGCAAAAACACTGGCAGGAAAAGGGCAAATTACGCGTGCTCACTTTGCTAGAGTATTGGTTGAGCGCAGAGTAGTAAAAGACTTTGATGCCGTATTTAAAAAATATCTAGGCAAAGGTAAAAAAGCTCATGTTAAACCTCAATGGATTGACATGGCTGAAGCCATTAGGTGGATACAGGATGCGGGAGGTAAGGCAGTTTTAGCACACCCAGGGCATTACGATATGACCACAAAATGGTTAAAGCGTTTGATTGAGGAGTACGCTAATGCTGGTGGAGATGGCATGGAAGTAATCCATTCTCATCTTACTCCTGAGCGCAAGAAATTATTGGCTGATATTGCGGCTGAACACAATTTGCAAGCCTCCAGCGGTTCTGACTTTCATTACCCTAATCGTTGGACTGAATTAGGTAAAAATCTTACACTTCCCGAGCAGCTTGTGCCGATATGGCATGATTGGACTTTGGCTAGTTAACAGAAATCCGAATGGTCTGTTGACCTTTACATCATTAACTAGTAATACTGCTGTGATAGTAGAATAGGAAAAGTCCATGAGTCAGTTTTTTTATATTCACCCTGATAACCCTCAAGTTCGCTTGATAAAACAAGCTTGTGAATTAATTCATAAAGGTGCTGTGGTGGTGTATCCCACAGATTCTGGCTATTCTATTGGGTGTCATATGAGTGACAAGTCTGCGCTTGAGCAAGTTTGCCGAGTAAGACAAATCGGTAAAGAACATAACTTTACCCTAATGTGCCGTGATATGTCTGAGTTATCTGAATATGCAAAAGTGGACAACACTTCATTCAGAATAATTAAAAATAATACGCCTGGCCCCTATACCTTTATCCTCAAAGCCACCAAAGAAGTCCCTAAAAGGCTACAAAACCCCAAACGCAGAACGATTGGTATTAGAGTGCCCGATAATAAAATTGCTTTGGCTTTGTTGGAAGAATTAGGCGAACCATTGATGTCCAGTACCCTTATTTTACCCGGTGCATTGGTCGCAGAGTCTAATCCCGATGACATTCGAGATGAATTAGAAAAACAAGTGGGCTTGATTATTCATGGTGGGTTTTTAGGAGAACAACCCACTACTGTGATTGATATGTCAGAGGGTGAAAATATTATTATTAGAAAGGGTAGTGGCGACACTAGCCCTTTCATTTAAAGCATACTATGTATTTATATGTCTGCTGATAATTCATCTTTTTCAGCTTTAAAAGTAGCCAATGAACCAGTTCAGCAACCGTTGCCACTGGCATTTATCAATGGCGAAGCGTTAATCGAAAAGCCAGAAGACTTATATATTCCTCCTGATGCCCTTGAACTAATTTTAGAAGCTTTTGAGGGCCCATTGGATTTACTCTTATACTTAATTCGAAAACAAAAATTCGATATAATAAACTTACCCGTGTATCAAGTCACCCAGCAGTACATGAAATATGTCGAGCTGATGAAAGATATCAAATTAGAACTGGCTGCCGAATATTTATTAATGGCGGCTATCTTGGCTGAAGTGAAATCTCGCATGTTGCTGCCTAAACGAGGTGACATTGAAGAAGATGAAGACGATCCTCGTGCTGAACTGATCCGCCGTTTAAAAGAATATGAATTGATCAAAAATGCGGCGTATGAACTCGATAATATTCCTCGCCAAGAGCGAGATGTATTCCCCGCACAAGCACAAACCTCTGCTTCGGTAGCACCGATTCGTGTTCTGCCAAGCGTGAGTTTGCAAGAAATTGTTCTAGGATTTCAATCGGCCATGCAAAGAGCGCAAGCCTTTGAGCACCATCATATTGAAAAAGAAACACTGTCCACCCGTGAGCGCATGAGTTTGATTTTAGAAAAAATCTGTTCTGAGCATTTCACCGGCTTTGACGAGCTGTTTTTAGCCAGTGAGGGCAAGGCTGGTGTGGTAGTGACCTTCTTAGCCATTTTAGAGCTGGCTAAAGAAAGTTTAATTGAAGTAGTTCAAGCGCAACCTTACGCTAATATTCATATTCGAGTCTTTCAGGAAGTACAGTATTAATGGCTAATATCTCTCGGTCTCAACTGAAACAACTAGTTGAAGCTGCAATTTTTGTAGCTGACCAGCCCCTTAGCCAAGAACAAATACAGTTAACGGTATTAGACGGATTAGCTGTTAATAAAACTATGCTCAAAGAAACCTTGATAGAACTAAAGCTTGAATACCAAGCAAGAGGTATTCAACTCGTTGAAGTTGCTTCGGGTTATCGTTTTCAATCTATGGATAGTTTGAGTCCTTGGTTAAGTAAACTGTGGCAAGAAAAAGCGCCCCGCTATTCACGAGCTATGCTTGAGACCCTTTCTTTGATTGCCTACAGACAACCTATTACCCGCGGTGAAATTGAAGCTGTGCGAGGTGTGTCTGTGAGTAGTCAAATTATAAAAACCTTGAGTGAAAGAGGTTGGGTAAAAGTCATAGGACATAAAGAAGTACCTGGCAGACCATCCTTATATGCCACCACTAAAATATTTCTTGATTATTTTTCTCTCAAAAGTTTGAGTGATTTACCCAGTAGTGATGACTTTTTGGGATTTGAAGACATAGACAATGAACTAAATATCCTATCGAGTGATGCTGAAAATAAGCTTACTGAGGATAATCCACCACAAAAATCTGAAGATAGGACTAATATTGAGCCTAATATTGGGTTAAATGACGCAGATGAACCAGAGCAATTACATTAATGAGTGACAAATTACAAAAAGTACTGGCTAACGCCGGAATAGGTTCGCGCCGCGAAATGGAAAAATGGATAGAGGCAGCACGTATTTCAGTCAATGGCAAACTGGCGACCTTAGGTGACAGGGTCGAACCTTCTGATAAGATACGCGTGGATGGTAATCCGCTTAGTACGTCCAATGATGCCCCAGTGTGCCGAGTCTTAATGTACAACAAGCCTGAAGGTGAGCTGTGTAGTCGTAAAGATCCTGAAGGGCGCGCAACCGTATTTGACCGACTACCAGCCATTAAAAATGGCCGCTGGATAGCTGTAGGTCGATTAGACATTAATACCAGTGGTTTATTGTTGTTCACTAATGATGGTGAGCTGGCCAATCGTCTTATGCATCCTAAACACGAGGTGGAGCGGGAGTATTCTGTTCGGGTATTCGGTGAAGTAGAAGATATGATGCTGAAACGTCTCACCAAAGGTGTTCAACTAGAAGACGGTGAAGCCAAATTCACTGAAATTGTGAAAAAGCCTGGTGATGAAGAAAGTCAAAATACTTGGTACAACGTGAGTTTGTCTGAAGGTAGAAACCGTGAGGTTAGGCGTTTATGGGAATCTCAAGGTGTTCAAGTAAGCCGCTTGATGAGAGTACGTTATGGCACCCTCGAATTACAAAAACGCCTTCCCCAAGGTGGCTGGGTCGAATTGGGCTTACCTGACTTAAATACTCTTAGACAAAGTGTACAATTGCCAGCAGAGACAGAGACTTTGATCAAGATTGATCCCGGTAAGCTGGATCATGTGAAGATTAGTCGCATGCGGCGCTCGGTTAAGAAGCATCGAGTGCGCCAGGCTAAAAATAAGCGTGATTAGTAAGCGAGTTTTCGCTGGCAAGACAGGCCACACGCACTGAGTTTTGTTAGAGGTGTGGCTTGAAATATATACCCTGGCGGGCACCCTCGTCCATTCCAGTCAAATCCATCAAAATGATGATGCGATCCGTGCTTTTAATTTTTAATAAACAAAAAAATGATCTTTGGGGGCAGAGTCTGACGGATCAACAAGGTATATATTGACGCCCTCATGAGCTACCTATAGTAGTAGAGTCGATGAAATCCCACCGCTTATAGCATTAAGCGTAAAACATAAATATTTTAGACAAATGATTAAAAATTATTTGGGCTGAACAATGATAAAATCATCGGATGTACCCTAGGTAATTATTTATGCAACTGTTAAAAACTGCTTTTCATCCCGATGTGTCCCCTGAAGATATTTCTGCTGTTAGTAAGCTTAGACTCATTGTGCGTCACGCCGCTCGAGCTATTGTGGTTAGGGGGGATAATATTTTACTGTTATTCACTCAACGTTATCACGATTACAGTCTTCCTGGTGGTGGTATAGACGCAGGTGAGGATAACATTGCGGGCTTAATGCGTGAACTGCAGGAAGAAACTGGGGCGCAGGGTGTCCATAATATAACAGCCTTTGCACGTTATGATGAGTATCGCCCTTGGTATAAACCTGATGGGGATATTATTCATATGATTTCCTATTGTTATGTATGTGAGATTGATGATGAATTAGGTGATACAGCCTATGAGTCATATGAAGTTAACAATGGTATGAGACCGCTATGGGTAAATATTCATGATGCGATTGCGCACAATGAAGAGGTGATGGCGACGAGCAATAAAAAAGGCCTTTCGATTGACAGGGAAACCTATTTGTTGAAAGAAATTGTTAGAAAGTTGCTGCACGTTAGTGAATCCGTAGCCGTGAATTAACAGGGCTGTCATATTAGTAGGTTGTGCCATTACATCTTTGGCGTCGTATGTACTTTGCCGTTTTTTTGCTTCTAGTACTTTAGTCCACTCTTTTACTTTTATTACGCTAAAAGTCCGCGAAATACCTGATGGTATGCTTTGTGTTTAACCAACCTATTCATTATGAACAGCACACATGCTCCATCACTATAATTCAGGTGAAAAGTCTGTTGTTGCATAACACTACATCAATACTTTTTACTAAAGCCCTGTACTTTATAAATATTTAGTAAACTATTTTCCATGTTGGGTCATAAATAAATGTTTACTATTTCTGTTCGGTATTTTCTTCACTGCCATACTCAGGAATGTAGATGGGGATAGTGTTGGGTTACCAATAGGTAACCACTTTTATTCTAAGACGTTCAAAAATATGATGAGTGTACTCACGAAATCTAATTTTCAGCGCTGGCAATTCACCCTAATTGGTATAATAAATACGTAACTCATACATTTTTTGATGGCTAGTTGCGTTGGCACTTGTGATCATTACAGAGGCGGATAATAAACACGGTTTAAGTAAAATAATGAACTTATATTTCTTAAACATAAAATTGATGAGCGTGTGCATTCTCTGCATGACACTAAGACATTGATTTAACCTTCATCCAAGAAAAAAATAGAATGCCAGTGACCGTAGGACACCATCATCTCAGGTATCACGGGAGCATTACCCTTGCCCAAACTTAAAAAATATACTACTGTATAAAAAAACATAAAAAGTTATTTTTATGCGCTTATTTATTGCTGAAAAACCCAGTTTAGGTCGTGCTATTGCCGAGGTATTACCCAAGCCTCATAAGAAAGGCGACGGTTATATCATTGCTGCCAATGGCGATACTGTGAGTTGGTGTATTGGGCACTTACTCGAACAACTACAGCCTGAGGCTTATGATCCTGCTTTTAAAAAGTGGAGCCATGCACATCTGCCGATTATTCCCGCACAGTGGCAGCTTGGGGTTAAAAAGCAAACCGCTAAACAATTGGGCGTTTTGCGTAAGTTAGTTAAACAAGCTGAGCATTTGGTTCACGCAGGTGACCCCGACCGTGAAGGTCAATTGCTGGTAGATGAAGTGATCA
>Ga0209712_10002833_pt1 | contig 14192 bp, 14 predicted proteins | sample ArcOceMetagenome_FD_187443 | JGI IMG/M metagenome (GOLD analysis project Ga0209712, IMG submission 187443) | Marine eukaryotic phytoplankton communities from Arctic Ocean - Arctic Ocean - Greenland ARC118M Metagenome (SPAdes) (version 2) | ecosystem: Environmental > Aquatic > Marine > Oceanic...
GATTGATTGATTAGAATTGATTGATTAGAATTGATTGATTAGAATTGATTGATTAGAATTGATTGATTAGAATTGAAGGGATGGGTGGTGGCGTTGCCATCTACTTTGAACATTCAGAACTTTATTGCAGCCACTTACCGGTTTCAGCAAAGAGGCCGGCAACATATGAAACATGGACATGACCACCATCACTGGTTTCAAAGTTAATGCCAACCTTGGAGGTAATAGAGGGTTCCGTTACTTCTGCAGTAACCATCACATTTAAATATACCAGGCAGTAAGAACCACCAGGCTGCAGGCTGCTTTTATATGGAAGAAATTTTTGGAAGCATCAAGAAATCTTGGGAATTCATCTGTATTCATCACGATTTATGATAGACTATCGAAGCAAAGAAAATCAGTCAAACCCCGGAGGAAGTTCGAAAGTGAAGGGTCATTTTATATTTGGAAAAAGAATATTGTACTTCTTTGGACCTTTTTGCCTCTCGTCTCTAGTATAGCAAATGAATGATCCAGTTTCTGTCCTATGCGATTATGTAGATAAGACCCAACTCGACGTGAAACTCTACTAGAACTGTCGACGCTTCTACCGGTAGCTCCCAAGTCCCACCGATTTCTTGAATACTAACCGTGACTGTATGGTATTCATTTTCGGGATGAGAACCAACACGACGAAGAAGACCCGCGACCTGCGACCTGCGACCTGCAACCAACATGCAACATCAAACATCACAACATGCAACATCACAACATAACAAAACATATCACACAACAACTGAAAGTGATACCAATATTGAAGACAGCAACCATGAACAAAATCCCCGTCCATAGAAGAGGAAGGCGCTACTTCACACCTGGACCAAAGTACCCACTCAATAGGCACAGCCATGAAAGTAGAAAAGGATTCTGCTTCTGGCTGGGAACATTCCTTCTTGTTCTTTTGCCGTTTTACATATTCCTCCACATGGAACAAAGGAGGTTCGCCGTCTACACCGCCCTCTCCGAAATGTCCAACGGGGATATCATCGAGCTACCACTTCTCAACGATAGACATCAACAGCCACAATTGCTGAAGCAGGGGGATATAGTCCATGGATCCTCCCAGAAGATTCGGTCGAAAGTAACAGACCCTAGCCTTGGTATCACGATTGACCACGCACTGACCCTCGAACGAAATACAGAATTCTGCCAATGGCAAGAATTCCAAAGTGAATCTTGTCAAACTTGTTCGCGCGATATACACACAAAGGATGGAAGTGGTCGCAGTCACACAGAAACGGAACACTATGAGTGCGACTGCGTCGTTCAGTATGACTATTACAAAACTTGGAGGTCATACTTGATCAATTCGCTTTTGTTTGACCAGCCTGCCGCGCACCACAACCCCCAACGAAATCCTTTGCCTTCTTCCTATCTAGTATCAAATGACGCACTGATGGAGTTTACGAGTACACATACGGACGCGGATCATCATCGTCATCATGCGGATGCGGATGTGGACAGCAGGTCAATGTCGGTAAAGGCCAGAATATCTCCAGCTATGCTTGCCAGACGCGTGAATGGTGCTTCTGCACGGACGGTCAAATGGGTTCGCAATGGGATACCGCCCATTCCTTCATTCTGGAATCGTTGGATTCCAGATAGATCTCGATACGAAGATGTCCGCAATCTAGATAACACGTATGGATACGATAGAATGTCAATGTCAAACGCAGACGAAAGGTTTGCCTACGTCGGAGATGGATTTTTTTTCTCGCCTCACGAACCTTCCAAAATGGAAAGGATGTTCAAGGTATTTGGTGAATACTTGGAAGGAAGTTTATTCGATTGGCAACTTGGAGATATTTTCCCCAGCTGCACTCCAGGAGACATTCGAATTCGATATTCCGTGCAAGATCCTGACGTTGTCTCTGTACTTGGATACGTGGGGAAGGTACACGTACACGCAAACGCATTTCTTTTCAAGAAAGAAATGTTTGTGGAACTGGAACCCATCAAAACCAAAAATGGTGAATTAATGAGTATGGTGCATAGCGGTTTTATAGGAGCACCCGAGATGATTGAGAGAGAAGATTTGCAGTCACGTCGCATGGCTATTTTCTTTCGAATTTTGAGTTGTGTGTGGTCCATTGCTGTCGTTCGCAGAATAGGAGACATTGCTGGATATGACATCGGGAAGTCGACCTACCTCCAGCAATTTCAAATGACATGTGCGTATTGGAGCTTTGCAATTGCAACAATTTGTTCAAAGACGTGGGGAGTTTCAAGAGGTGGGAACATTTTGTTCTCCGTCTCTTTCGTTTTGTTAGCAATGGTGATTCAAAATCCACTTAGACGTATTCATAGACGTGCTAAAACGAAAGAAAAGAAGAACACTCGAGATAATAATGCTTCTGCATGGAATGACAAGTCCGAATGGGTTGAACAATAATAGGTGTAGAGTAGTACTCTCCTTGTAAAAAAGCCCGCATTTTTTACTTGAGTAGCAATGCGCATAGCGGTGCGCAAAACTTTCCTATTTCGATTTATTGTATCGCTTGATTGTATGTATGATTTTTTTGTAATTTGAACTTGTGTAAATTATTTTGTTCGGGGCGTGGAGTATTGATATTATACCATTGATAGTGAAGTTGATTCTGAATTTGACAAAATCAGGGAGGAAAGAGAAGAATCATCATCTTAAAAATCTCCATCTGTGGATCTCCACGAAAGAAAAATATGCAGCACTGTATCCGAAGGGCACGGAAAATAAGTTATGACCTGAAAAGGACCCTTTTTCAGTCGCTCGCGAGAGAGAGATCTAGAGATTCTCATCCATCTCATTCGTGCTTCGATCCCTCAATCGAATGCCTCGAATGGATGCGATAGACAATGGTGATTCACCTCTTTTTTGTTTAACATCCAGCTTGGCTTTATGAAATCAAAAGATAAAGTATGAAGTTGATTCTTCAGATAATTCATATTAAAAGAGTTATCCAATTGAAATTGATGTCTAAATAAAATCATTGATCACCGTCACAGATATTCCTATGCCAATAAGTTGAAGGATGTTGAGGATCCTGCTCACACCTAACATAACAACTGTTACATCCTTCGTATCAGTATGGTCCCCTGTGAGGATCATCTCAGCTGTGCTTCACATTCGTGATAGTACCTGGGATATTAGAAGTGTTTTTGGGCTTTTGGTTTGTTTGGATTCCTAATGTTTCCTGCCTTGATGTCATTGACGAGTATAGCATTGACAATTGCCGCGCTTAAATAGGAAAGAATCACTGCGAAGGCGAGATACAGGACAAAAAGAGATAGATTGTATGAATGTGTGAGATTGGTCCTGCAGACGCCTTGAGTGATTGCAAGGAAGTACAAAAACGAGTAGGAAAAAGAATTTATGTTTCACTTACAGAACACTCCATAGATTATCAATAGCGTCCGGTCACCTGCCATTTCATACGTCTTGCCATTGCTCTCATAGCAGCCATCCTTGTCAAACATTACCCCGATCGCGATCAAACTCATTATCGTAAGCATAGCCTTAATACAGTTACCAACAACAGCCATCATGATGAGCCCAGTCTGGTACACAATCGATCCGTAAAGACCGCATGCAGAGACAACTAAATATAAAATGCCAAATCCATATGCCGCTCCACCTCCCGCACTCACCACTACTAATGAAGCGATATCAAGAGCGATGGACATTATATTGTCTGTAATGGATGCATCTCTATGAATATCATGGAAGTAAACAAAATGAGATGAAAGAATTGTATGCTTTGTGATTAGACGGATCCTCAGATAATTATAAGGAAGGCATCATCTCCTCACCTTGAATTGTAACCACAGCTCTGAGGCGGAGCTTGGGCTGGCTGTCGCGCACCAGGAGGAGGAGGAGGGGTAAGGTACATTACTGGAGCAGCTTGGGGCTGAACAACGTAACTGGCGGCTCCTCCTTTCTCAATATCTGTGATATCCTCAATACACACATCTTTGTTAGCCTCAACAACAGTAGCGGCTGGGATGCCGGCTGCATTTGCAGTAGTATCTGGGGAAGAGTTGTGGATGGTCATTTTTGCAAAGAATTTATGCTTTTGCGATCGTAGGTTAGTAATGTATTCATGAACTTGACAACAAGAAAGTGATGATCGCAAGAAGAACTTCTTCTTTTGAACAAAGAACTCGCAGAGTGTGATTTCTATTTCGAGAAGGCCGCCATTTTTGACTTCCAGTCGCCGCATTCGTTTGTCGAATTTTGCTGGGTTTTAACACGACTATAAATGCGCGAAACATTTCAAACAAAATTCAAAAAAATTACAAGACTTTTGTTTTTCAAAAGAACATGAAGTTATAACTATATTTCTAGAGCTGCTTTGCACATCAGCGATGAAGGGCTATAGTGATAATACTACCAAGAGCAACAGCGCAAGAGTTGATCGTTGTATCTTATATATTCATTCACTTTCGACAATGATAGAATCAGATATTAATAAGGAATACCTAGAATAGTGTTGACAGACAGATGGCCCCTAAAGGCCTATCTCCAAAAGAGCGATACCCTGAGATTCTCTTCTCAATGTCATTAAAATATTAGGATTCTCTTGCTGACGTCATAAAGTCGGCAAACAACTGACTTGCCCCGATGACCGATGACCGTTGATGGGAATGGAAAGAAAGTGAAAGAATACAAATTCAGAAATCAGTCAAATTGCATTCTCAATTCGAAGCGTTCGAAGCAACTGTCCACAATCCACAGTCAATTCGTTATAACAGTCATTTCAACCAACCTGTGTCAGGGCATATTCAATATTCCTAAATTCCCTATTCAGATGAACGTCATATCCAACATGTTGTTGCTTTTGCTACTGCACATGTTACCCTTCGCAACTCCGTCCATTTCAATCAAAGCAACTAGTACTACTAATAATTCAGCCCTCTCAAACGGATATTGCACTTCATTTCGCCATGTTCATCTCTCATCACTTGCCAATGCATCAACTTCTATCACAATCAGTTTCTCATCTCACCCTTGTGACATTCCAGAAGGAAAGTACTATTCGAACGACAATGACACCAATCTTCAAATCCCTCCTTCGCTCGGAGCAGTGTTAATCGGCAAAGATGCTCACGGGGAAGCACATCAATTGGTAATGGGAGATAATCCTTTGAGGTACAATGCAACTATTCATCTCCAGACACCAAAGAATCTCGAGTATGTATCAGAGTATCAGCATCATGTGACGGTAAATGACCTTGAACCTGGTACAACATATTACTACAAATGCATTGTCGTGGAACACGAAATGGTCAATATCGATGATTGTAATGATGATTGTGATGATGTAGAAGTGGAAGAAACTTCGCGGTATCTAAGGCAAGCTCTGGCAAAACAGGATTCGACTTACTTTTACAGCTTTCGCACAGCACCCACGTCTGAGAGTGGGACGTCAACCAAGGTTGCAATTCTTGGTGATCTGGGTGCGTTTGATCATACGAAAGAAACTTTGAACGTGCTGTTCGATCATTTGGATGAAATTGATTCTATTGTACTAGTTGGAGATCTTACTTATGCCAATGGAGATCACCGGTGCGTGTGCAAATGTATCATGTCTTGATTTTTCGTACTTGTGAAATAATGAAACCTGATATTTTATTGTTCCTTGATAGTAAATGGGATGAATGGTTTGATATGCTCGATGAAACAAACATATTTCACAAGAAGGTATGTAAAGGGGTGTCTTTTTTTGCCGAGGAGAGAATTTCGTTTTCATTGGTCTCATTCATGTCTCTTTTTCAATCATACGACCAACAACAAAAGCCCATGTATATTGTATCTGGGAACCACGACGTCGAAGGAGTACTTGCGACAGGTGTGATGTATCAGGCATATGAAAATCGATTTCGAATGCCTCGCATTCAAAAGGCGATAATTGGGAAAGTCACCAAACCTCAAGATATTGACCTAAACAAGATGTATCGCCTCCCCTATGATTATGGAAATTCGTTCTATTCCTACACGACGGGGATGCTCCATAACATTGTATTGAATTCGTTTGCTGATTTTGAACCGGAATCCAACCAATATAGATGGTTGTTGACAGAACTTGAATCAATTGATAGACATCAAATTCCGTGGGTGATGATTTCTGTTCACTGCCCAATCTACAACACATTTTCGACACATCGGCATGACCCGCAACCACTGCAAATGAAGAAGTACCTCGAGCCGTTGTTTGTAAAATATCACGTAAACTTTGTATTGTCTGGACACATGCATGCCTACTCTCGCTCCAAAAATGTTGCAAACGACTCACTCACTTCAACGGGACCAATGCACATCGTGCTAGGAAACGGCGGCCGGCAATTAAATGCTCCGTTTCAGAGTGAAATACCTGAGGAATGGGTAGCTCTCCGAGATCACACGACGTATGGATTCGGGACAATTCAGGTGTTGAATAAGACAAGTGCATTGTATGAGTGGGTACAATCAGGCCGAACTAATGCTGCCTCTCCTGGAATGAACTTTGATGATGCTCCCGAAAATATGACGGACTTAGTTTACGTCGAGAATCAGTATTTTGTGTGATCTTTGAACTTGAAAATGAGCAAGTATTGCTCATGCGTGTGGGTACCCAATAATGTCTAAATTATGCGAAATATTGATGCTCTGTCATGATTGTCTAACTTTGTTCAGAAGCACTGCTGTCAGTTTTGGCACTGTGATTTAATAAAACAATGTAGAATCCGGTTTCCTTAGGATCAGCTGTGAACAACAATTCATGCAAAGTCAAGCAGATGCGTGCTGTTATCTTACTGTCCTCAACTTTATCCAAAAATAATGTGTTTGTTATCCGATAGCTTTCCAGGGAAATATTCCGAGCCTCCCATGATCTATTTGTAACGTGAATCGCATTGTACTTCACTTCAAGAAAACGTGGCCACTGTACTAAGTGTTTGTTGTCCGATAGCTTTCCAGGGAAATATTCCGAGCCTCCCATGATCTATTTGTAACGTGAATCGCATTGTACTTCACTTCAAGAAAACGTGGCCACTGTACTAAGCATATAACATGGCAAAATCTGGCCGACGCTATATGGTTGGCTGGTTATTCTCTATCCTATATCGCTCTTTGCTCCAGGTATCTCGCCCTTGCTGTTTTTATTGGGTTCTCGTGAGGACAGATAATGCCATGATCAAGTAAGGTCTTACGATTACAATAGCAGTTTAAACATTTCGAGGCATGGCAATATTATTTGTTCCCTCTGTATTTTTGTGATGGGTTCATTGGCTACACAGTATGCATGTCTGAATGCGATGTTCTATTTATGACTAATGAATAAGGATTGCAAGTAATGATAGTTAAGATGTTGTGTAATCACGCTAATGATTTTGGTTCAAGTAAGGCTTAGGTATTATCATTTCATTCATCAGAAGACCAACTTCGGTGTGAATATTTTGAAGGAACACGGTTTCCGGTATCTTCTCCGTGCTATCATGGCAAGCGAGTCGTCAATTCCAAACCAAGGCGATGAGTAATGCCCATATCACATATCACGCCGACCGCGCTACCTTTGCCTCAACAAATTGCTGTAGGAAGGCCTGTTTTTACCGACTACGTCCGAGGAGGATGTGAAATCAATCTCTGCGTAGCAATTGATTTCACAGGATCCAACGGAGATCCTCGTCAACCAGGAAACACTCCACTACATTTACCCAGATGGGCAATTAAATGATTATGAAAAAGCTATTCAAATCTGTTGGCTGCGTTCTAGCAAAATAAGATCAGGACCAAAGGTTTCCCGTAGTGGGATTTGGAGCCAAGTACGGGGGAGTCGTAAGGCAATTTTTCCAGTGCAGTCCTCAGGAAGAAGTCGACGGGGTGGATGATCTTCTTGCTGCTTATCATCAGACCTTCAAGTCAGGGCTTGTCATGTCTGGACCGATAGTAATCACTGAAGTCATCCGAACTGCTGCTGCGCGTGTTATTAGTAGCCAGGAAGCAGCCACGAAAGAGGGCAAGCAGAGGTACACCATCTTGCTTATTCTAACGAATATAGCTGTATCTGGCGTACAAAAAACAGCAGTTGTTTAAATGAGAAGAAGAAGTTTCGCTTGGGAAAGATTTCCATGTATGTTACAGTTACACTACTCAGCAATCTTGGATGGACATACATGAGAGATTCCAGCACCACTCATACGGCGTGGGAATGACTGCAATGGAATGCAAATGAAGATCCTTTTGGAGTTGATTTACTTTACCACTTCAGGTGGAAACACGAGGGTTGATGCGTTCGTGAAAGGCACGTCCTGGAGGATTTACATTGAAAGAGCTTTTCACAGTCTACCTTTTTGAACATTTGATAGTATCATGGTCCATTGGTTGATGGAAAGTTTTTACCGAGAATATATGAATGTGATACAATGTCATGTCAGGCTGTGAACCAAACGAAAATACGATAATCGAAACAATGGCCACCTGCGGCCCGTTTAATGCAATCTTACCAGCAGAGTTTGGGTTCACCCTAAGATATGATACGGGATTGAAAGGAAGGAGGAAAAAGGTCTGGCAAATTTGTAGGGATAGATTGCACCATGTCGAATGTTGAAATCCCACCAATCATTTCGTAAAACCCTTCAATTGACTATCGCAACAAAACTTCTGCCAGATACACCCTATCAATATGCCCGTACTCTTCCGAGATTTCTGACAATCGCTTTGTTTCAGAGGAATATTGCATGATACATTGTATTCATTAACTTGTGCTTTATATTTTATACGATAACCACAGATCTACAGCATCTGTCGCGTGCTAAAATTCTCTTTCGTCACCATTTAGATCTTCTGGTAATCGCAAAATCCCGCCGCCGCGGTACTGCTTATAACTATAGAAGAGAAAAGGTGGTTTCAGACTACATCTAGCAGCAGCCTCTAATATGCTATTCACCAAAATCCTAATGATGGACTCTTGTGATAAGCAACAGAAACTTGGCAGTGCATAATCTCCTCTTTGGAAGCTATGAAGTCGCGACAATTCTTCTCGAATACATGAGAGACGTCGATCTGCCCTTGAGAACCAATCACCTCTAATCGTTCTATCCTGCTACTATCTTTCGGGAGATAGAATTTCATCAGAACAAAACACGATACCTGGTGGTGCTCTCAACCAGCATGTTGCGAGATAATATTCCACCTCTTCCCTCTGTCCGGTATTTGATCGGGCGATGTACAAAATCCTGATACTTGTAGCTGTAAGACGAAGATATATGAGAGTGGAGAGACAATGCCGTTATCTCTTCTTCTGTCGTCCGCGATCAAAATCCGTTGATCCAATTGGGAGATTTTCCCATGATGCCCTTTATTGTCAATACGTGATGCCTTCTTCGATGATGAGTTCTATCCTTGATATTCTCCAAATGAAATTCTGATTTAGATTGAGATTGCTTTTTGATGCTATTGTGGAAAATCTGGGTTGGTTGTTGGCTCTACCCGGGGTATCCATGATATTCCCCGATGAAGATTTTTGTAGATAAGACCCAACTCGACATGGAGTTGTCAACAGTCGCCAGTCAGAACCACCCATCACAAAGTTGATTTTTGCTTCGTTCAAGTATGACTTGATGCTTAATGCGTTTGAAGTTTGAAAGAACGCGACTGCGGCATGAAACAGCGTAGACCAAGCAAACAAGACACACACTATTCCTTTTATTCCATCCCATCCTTGATTGAATGCCAATAATGTTTGGAAATTTCAAATATGTAATTGTGCTTGTTGCAGCACTGCTTTCGTCATCCTCGTTGACATCGGCATTTTCCCCATCTAGGAGTACCTGCATACGTGCACTCAAGACCGAGGCCTTGCCTACAAATGCAAACGCTCTCTTTAGCAATTCTGTCCAGGATACCGAAGAATCTGCATCCACATCCAAAGATATGCCACTAGTACCCGAAACTGCAGCTATCTTGCCAGGGCAGGTGGTATCCATTCGCATAGGAGACATGTCAAACCCCAGAAAGGCATGGAAGAAGCGCAGAAGATCAGGAAGTCCAATCCTCGTCCCCTGCACAATCTTGGGCATGAGCAAAGAGTCAATGATAAAGTTCAACCTCATCAACCTCTTGCATCGTTTTGGTAAGCCACAAGAAAACGGTGGCGTCGTCCTTAGTGTCGGTGCGGTGGTCAAGCTCTACAAACATCGTCTTGGAGGGAACTTGCTCGAACATGCAAATGCAGTGGGCTATGAGACAATTGTGAAGATGTTCCATGGAATCTTTGATGAGATCTCTTTCAGGGATACGGGAGTCACGGTGACTAGGACTGGTGCTGGCGCAAAGAGGGAGCTCGTCCTTTCTTCGTCGCTTTCGGTTCGTCTCGCGAGGGAATCGGCGTTCAACGCTGAATTCATCCAGTTCCGTTCTTCTGAGGAACAAGCTGATCGTATGGTTCATACCGGAACGACATTTCAGATTGAGAAGGATCAGAAGTACCAGACTCTTACTTCGCCCGATGTGATTCTGCCATTGAGTGCCGCTGTGAGGATTTCTCAAGCGGATGCTGAATCTGGCAGATTTCAAGCTGGTATGGAATGCAATGCATTCTTTCATTGTTATGATGGAAAGGGTGACAATGGATCTCCTCTTGTTACCTGTGCTGTTGATCCCCCAAGGGGACAAATTCGTGATCAGATGAAGCGCAGGGCTTATGTCAAGAGACAGGTGGATGCAAAGACTAGTCGTGCAGTTGAGAACAGCGTCTTGCCTGGGCTTGACTTGAACGAACTCAATGTTGGAGATGGACCAATTACTGCGACTGTTGTAACAATTTCTTCCCGTGCTGGTGCAGCATTTGTTGATTTGGGAGTTACACGCAAGAGAGGTAAGAAGTCTGGTGGAGGGACCGCCAAGGTGCTGGGAATGTTGAGGTTTGACGATATTGTTGACAACATGGCTGAGGAGGACAGTTCAGATGAAGAGGCTGCACTTATCGAAGCTTCCCTCTTAGAAGGTTCGGACGAAGATGAGGAAGACGATGATGATGATGATGTCATGACTGTTGAGGACTTGTTCATGACCGAAGCTGACGAGGAGGAGGAGGAGGAGGATGTTTCGGACCTTTACTCAATGGATGAAGATGGGAATGTTCTCATGACGGACCCATCAACGGGAGAAAAGAATGTAATTGGATCAGCCGACGACGAGGTTGACGACGCTGAGGAGGAGGATAATATGTTTGCCGGTATGTCCCCAGAAGAACGATTAAGAGCAATTGGCGATATGCTTGAAAAAGAAGAGACCCCAAAGAATCAGTCTCAATCTGAGAACGGAAAGGATGGCAAGATGCTTACCGCGATTAGACAAGGTGATAAAATCGAAGTATACGTTCGTTCTATCTTTGTTCAATCTGGAAGATTCATGGTGACACTCGATGCAGGCGTCAAGGACCGCAAAATGAAAGATCTGAACCGCGAAAAGCAGGCTGATAAGAGGCTAGCAAAGCTTACAAAGACGATGGGTGGAGAGGAAGGGATGGCAAACATTCTCAGCAGTGTAGGGCTGGAATTAGAAGGAGTTGTAAAAGCCAAGTCCAAGACTGGAGATTGGTATTACATCCAACCCGACGTTGAGGGGTTCCCTGTTGGGGTCGCAAAGAGCGAAGTTGACGAAGACCTCGAGCCAGGACAGAGAGCCAAAATCCGTGTGGATGGAATTGACGAATCAAGGGGGCAATTGGCACTCACTGTATTGGAGATTGTAGAATAAGGCACTAACTAATATTGTTTATGAAATCCTTTCTCGTATACTACATTCAACATACGAACATGGTATTCTTGTAAATTCTTCTCTTCCTATTTATCTTCAAATCCCGCAAGACCGATAGGGACGCCTAATTCAATAAATTAGGCATAGTTGCTCATCAGTAATAAGAAAAGAGTCTCATTCAACTCACCGAAAATAGAGGTAGTAAAGAGACATATCACGCCTATCATTACCTCACAAGCATGTAGTGAGCAAGAGCATACTCTCCAGCCAAATTGTCCAAGGTGATCCAAATTGCATGCGGGAAGAAGAAATTTGCCATTTCACCATTAGGATTATCACGTTCGGTATAATTAAGGATGGCCGAGAAAAGGATCCACAGTAACACAGAACTGAAGGCTGTTACCCCTAAAACATCCACGTTATCACGAATAACGTCATCAAAGATCGTGAAAGCTTTGGTAATATTCTCAAACCTCAAGAGCCTTAAAAAACGAAGGAATCTGACAATAGCAGACATTATTGAGTTGTCCGCAGAAGGGGTTAGACAGCATCGATCCAATAAGGGGCAGCTGACAAAAATCAACAAGAGGCAAGAATATTTTGGCACAGTCAATACAATACAGGCCCCCAAGAAATTGAAGTGTTCCATTAGACTAATAAAACCATTGCGAAGAATATTCCATGATTAATAACATTCTTTACAATTTATGGTGCAGTAGCACTTTTTTAACAGTGGCCTTGTATCCATTGATCACATCAATTCTGCTTGCTCTTCATAAATTTCTCCATGAAAGCTACAAGTTTCTCAGTGTTCTCTACAGAAACCCCATTGTACAAGCTAGCCCGGAGGTATTTCCCCACGCCAAACGGAGTGAGGGTTCGAAGACCTAAAATTCCTTGCTCCCAAGCCTCGACCAAGAACTCCTTGGTGATTTCATCGTCTCCTCCGGCAATGTCAAATGGAACATTCATACGGCTGCGAATAGACTTATCTTGGAGCGGAGTAGAATAGAAACCATTGGAATTATCAACAAGATTGTAAACCATGGTAGACTTTGCAATTGACCTCTTTTCCATTTCATCCACGCCACCCTGGGCAATAACCCACTTCATAACAATGCCGACTACTTCAACGTTGAAGGTGGGGATCGTATTCCACAAGTTACACCCTTCTACATTAGTTTTGTAACAGAAGACTCCAGGGCAGATTGGCTGCTGATTTCCAATCAAGTCGTTGCGGATCACAACCATGGTAAGACCAGGGTGTCCAATATTCTTGGAAGCACAGGCGTACAACACTCCGACATTGGACTCTGCCCATTCAATCGGTTTGGTAGAAAAGTCAGAGGATGCATCAATCACGAGGGGAGGAGAATCAGCCCCCAACTTGGGAAGACGGTGCATCTCAATTCCGTTCACAGTTTCATTGGAACATAAATAGATATACTTGGAATCCATATCAATGTTTTCAAAACTAGGATTGCTAGTGAACGTACCATCCTCGTTCTCACTAGATACAACAACGGGAGTCGCAAATTTGCGTGCCTCCTCTGCTGCACGTTTGGACCAAGTTCCATTGACGAGGTATGTCACTTTGTCTTCCTTTTTCGCGCAAAGGTTCATAGGAACAGCGGCGAATTGTCCATGGCCGCCTCCATGCATGAAAAGGATTTCATAATTGTCTGGAATTTGCATGGTTTCACGAGCCAACCGATTTGTCTCCGCGAGGATATCTACGAATTCTGGTGAACGGTGAGAGAGATACATGGAACACATTCGTTCATTATCAAACAGCTTTTTCACTTCGGCTTCGACGCTAGCAGGAAGATTGGTTGGTCCAGGACTGAAATTCATCGCAGGTACTCCAGGTGGAGGGACTAGAGATCCCTTCATGACGGGATGATCGTCGCTGTGCTTAACGGCGGGTGCATCGCCGCTTTGTTTGCTCAGGGGGTTAGAGGTGGTAGTACACATCCTCAGTTGTTGCTATAAATGACAAATGACTAATTAAATAAGTTTTGTGGTAACAGCTTTTGTGCCGAAGAAAAAGAATAATGAGAAATGAAAAGCTGGCGTGACAAATTTTCTACGGTGGGGCGCTAATATGTTCCCCCCTTTCTTGTTGTCGGATCTGATTGGATCATTTTGGAATTTGGAAAATTCTTCGTAGGAATGAAAATGGTATTTTTTTCTCCACTGCTCAAGGGTTTCTCTTCTTAGCATATTTCAAGTATTTTGAACTAATTTTGTGGTAAAAATGAGGTGGAAGGAAGAAAATGCCAAGAACTGTCTGTAAGTCGATCGACGATGACGATCGAATTTCAAAATGCGGGCTCGTCTGGCAAACAGGCAGGCTTGCAGTTGAGGTTATTCCGGCTCTTATGAACAGCCCCTTGCTTGGAACGTGTGATGCACGCACGCGCATCGATCGCCGCTGCTG
>Ga0209712_10002836_pt1 | contig 14184 bp, 21 predicted proteins | sample ArcOceMetagenome_FD_187443 | JGI IMG/M metagenome (GOLD analysis project Ga0209712, IMG submission 187443) | Marine eukaryotic phytoplankton communities from Arctic Ocean - Arctic Ocean - Greenland ARC118M Metagenome (SPAdes) (version 2) | ecosystem: Environmental > Aquatic > Marine > Oceanic...
ACCCGTCGCAACGTTAACCTTCAAATATTCCAGATGTGACCACTCGGACACCTCAGAAGGCCAAACGCTGTTGGCGACTCGTAGCGGTGCAATTACAAGCACCTTGTTAACTGTAAAGCTATCAAGCAGGTCGCTAACAGCGGTTAACGTCGTAACAGTCTTACCTAGCCCCAGGTCAAGAAGCATGAACACGCGCTTTTTATCTTTGATAAACTCAACGCCTTTACGCTGGTATTCGTGCAAATCTTCACGGCATAACATTAATAAAATCCTCCAAATTGTCAATGACGTGGACAGTTGCGCCCTTTGCCCGTATCTTTCCGATGGTGTGAAGCTGGTACTTGGTTGGCAGCTTACCAGGTGCTTTAAATTCAACGTAGACGGTTAAGCCGTCGCGTATATAAAGCCTATCGGGTACGCCTCTTTGCTGGGGGCTTGAAAACTTGAAGCCTAGCCAGCCGTTAGCCTTTGCCCATTTGCTGCAATTTGTTTCAATAGTCGATTCACGCATAGCCAACACCTTTTAATAATTCTTCGGCCATCGCAATGTAACGTTTATAATCAACGTCGGCGGGCATTGTATCGGGTAACGTCATTAGCGGTTTAGCGCCGTCTGATTTGGGAACCTTGTTGCCGTTTTTAACGTATTCAATGTTTACGCTCAAATCAACGTCTTTGCTGTAGTAAAAGCGAACAGCTTTGCCTAGATATTCATCACGCCACTTCGCGCCGCCTGTTACTTTGCGAACAGTGACAAATTGCGTAACGTCTTTACAGTTCACAATTGTTTCGCTTAAAGGTGTCCCGTTTGATAATCGTTCCCCCACTGCTGTAAAACAGACATTGCAATCAGGGTTTTTAGCAAGTCCGCCGGAAGCGAAAACACCTTTCCTTTTAAGTTCGCCCTCAGTAGTTACAGCAACATAGTTGTTAACGTCTCGGCTTGCCAATGCTTTGTAATGTGTTTCTTCCAACTCGTATGACGTTGATAGCATCCAGTCAAAGCAGATGTTACGCATAGTGTCAACCTGATCCGCTTTACACTTAACAACAACGCCGTCGGTGTTTGCGCTATACACTCGCAGACCCGCAAGCTCAAACGCTTCGATCAGCATCAGGAGCGCTAACTGTCCTGTAACAGTAGTCTGCAACATCAACTCAGGCGCGTACAACGCTGACCATTTAGAGCCAAGCTTACCAAACGATCCGTTAACAACGATTTTAAGCGTGTTAGCTGTCACCTTGTCGCCCGAATGCTTTGCTCTTATACGTCTATCAACAATAGACTGATAGACTTTTAAGAACGGCGCACCCATTGATTTTGGGGCGAGTGCTTGCTGTAGAATGATGTTGGGGTAATAACTGGCAACATCAACATCAATTAAATGCTCATCTTTACCCGCGATAACCGTTTGTGCCTTTTCGCAGCTATGCAAACCGCCAATACCCATAGTATATTCAGCCTGTCCTATTTTAATTTTACTCTTTGCGAGTTCGGGCGGCATCTTAACGGCACCGTTTGCGCCAAGACCAAAGCTGATATCCAATACAGTTTTGAACATTTTTTGCAGTTGTTCGGTTTGAAACTCGACAATATGCGGATCTTGATATTTGAAAGTAATGCCATCGGGTAGCTCAGGTTTACGGTACTGCTTGCCCGTTTGTTTTTGTAGCTCAGATTTGATCACCGTCTCGGCTATTTGTGCGTCTGATTTAGAGCGTAAATCTACGCCGTATTGTTTGGACATTGATACGCGCAAAGCAACCTGCTTTTCAAGTGACTTGTACAGTGCGTAGGTTGTTTGTAAATCGTTTACGCAGTAATCGCGCAGAGTTGCACGTTCAGCGGGTGAGATTAGGGCAGCGGGTTCGATGGGCAGGTCTTGAATAGTAGCGTAATGCAACCGACCACCGTAAACTTTGAGGCTGACCATACCAGGGGCGACTTCTATGATGTCGATGTGATCCCATCTATCCGGTATTTTCAGTTTATAGTCGCGGCAAATCATCCACGACGGCGCGTTGCTTTGTATGATCTTATCGCACAAGCCTTTTAGTTTTGATACTGGCCAACCACTAAGCGCGGCGACGATGATAGGTAAATCAAAGCTGTTGCCGTTAAAACTCAGTGTTGTATTGCCTGACATTAGTTTCATCAAAGCGGGTTTGTTTAAGGGTTGACCCTCGTACATTTCAAAGTGTTTAACTTTACCATTTGCGGAGTTTAAAGCGGAGAGTAAAAAATAATTTTCGTATATTTCAACGTCTATCGTTATCAAGTTCATTATAGGGGTAGCCTATTTAAAGTTAAAAAAACCGCCCGGAGGCGGTTAGAGTTTAGATTGTATACTAATCCATAAAGCCGTCGTCGTCATCATCAAAGGCGTCAAAATCGTCATTGGATGCGCTTGTGCTATCCCCGAACATTTCACCATCTTTAAAGAATTGAACACCCAAGAGATTAGCGTTTACACGTTTACCGAAGTTGTTATTTTGGAACCATAATTCAACAACAGCATTCACATAACAACCCGCATAAGGTTTACCGTCGTCCTCTGCAAGAGGGCTTTTATCTTTGTCGATAATCATAGGACGTTTGTTGTTAGACGCTTTAAAAGACATGTTGCCAGCGTAACCGTCGTATTCAAAATCATCACCGTCTTTGAAACAAAGCTTGTCGGCTGGTATCTTTGCGCCTTTAAGATTTGCCGCAATACCTGATTTAATCGCAGCGTTAATTTGCTTGATTGTGTCAGCGTGGTCAGTTTTATTTAAAAGGAATGTGGCCTCAAACTTTCCAACATCACCGTTAAAACTTGCGCGTTGAAATAATGAAGGGAATGAAAGACGTACATTGTTAAGTTTAATTTTAGCCATTTTTAGTTTTACCTTGTAAGTTTATTTTAGTGTTCAACATTGAACGAGTTAAGTATTACTTAACTAATCCTAATTAGCAAGCATCAAAATCATTTTCTTGTAAATTAATTGCAGGACGTTTATCAGACTCAGGCGCAAGTGTCGGTTTGCCAGGTGGCTTAACGATAAAATCAGCGATTGTGAGCGCATTCTTTTTACCCACTAGCTTTTCGGCTTGGCTAACAGATATGAACGATTTTTTGAATAAGGCCTCATCGTCATACTGTTCACTAAGGGTAGCAATCGCGCTGGTTTCATCTGACCATTTGCGAAGGCTTCGACCCTCAACGATTTTAAACCCGTCAAAATCTCGACCCTCTGTTAAACGTTCAACAATATGAGCCTCAACAGAGTCAAGCCAGCCTGTTATCAGTTTCTTATGCTGTAGGGCTTGTTTAAGCTGTTCGTCTGTTAGCTTGTCGGTAGGTGGCATGGTTGCCGCGCCCACATCATCGAACATAGTAATGATAGCCGTCTCTGTCAACGTCTTTAATGCTGGGCATGTGGGTTTAGCTTTGCACCATTGGCACGCTTTATCGCTGGCGTTGCGCGGTGCGTTTGGCTCCAAACACTCTGCAGCTTTGCGCTTTACTTCTTCGCCCCAGGTTAGCAAATCGTTTACGGTTATCGTCCATTCACTCACATGGTCGAGTCTTGGCTGGTGTATGGTGACTTCGATTGTGTCTATGTCGTATATGTGCCCAAAGTCTTCATAAGCGCCTAATGCGTACAACATGGCCTGTGTGTTGTCTTCGGCATCTACGCGCAAACCTTGCCCGTATTTGAGGTCTATGACGCGAAGTGTCCCGTCGTCTTGTATGATCATGGCATCACAAGTGCCGAAACCCTCAGGAACCCACGGGCTAAAGTCAACACGTACCTCATACATGTGTTCGCCTGTGAACTGTAAAACGTAATCGACATAGGTTTGCACATGGTCGGACATCTCTATGCCAACCTTGAAGCCTTCAAACGTTTGCCCAATCTGGCTAGCAGCATCAACACTATTAACCAGACAATGTTCAGCCAAAGCGTGCGCGGCTGTTCCCTCTTGTGCAAAAAATGATGATTTATCCCGTACACCCTTTTCAGCGTTTACGCTACCAGGGCAGTTAAGCCAACGGGCCGACCCGCTTGCTGATAATTTAGCATGAGCTGTCATTATTTAAACCCTATTCTGAAATCATGATAAACGTCACGTATTGGCATTTTTAAACCTTGCGGGGTGAATATGTAAACACATACGGGGAACTTCGGGCCTTGTTTTTTGCCGTTTTTATCAAGAAACTCGGTGCCGTCTGGACGTAAAAAGTTTAATCTAAACGGCATGTGGATCACTGTGTCAGCATGTAAGCGTGCAAACCTTGTGTATTCCACTTCTGGCTTATCAGGGATTAGCATTAGTGTTGTGTTGCCTCTCAAGGATTCCCTCCATGATTTATCTATCCAGGGATTTATATCTGAATATGGAGGGTTGCACCAATTGGTTTTATGCCATGTAGTTTTTAACCCACTTAAGCCTAACTCAAGAGTTAAGAAAGTTTCAGCCTTTGCGGTATTAATTGCACAGCATACGTCTAAATCAATCTCTAAGCTGGTAAAGTGCTCAAGCGATTTAATAAACCACCAAGGAGTTTGGGCGCAATCCTGTTCACTTTCTGGCGTTGTTGTGTTGTTTAAGTTCATTTGTCTTGCGCTCCAATTATTATAGAAGCTGCTAAAAATATATTTAGGCTTATAAAGTTCTCGCTGTGTCCTGTGACTATTAACGCCGCAAGATTTAGCACTGCTATAACTAAGCACCCTATTTGAATTTGTGTTTTTGTAATGTTCATTATTTTGCACTCCAATTCTTTAACGTTGAATTCATTAGCACATAATGAGCATTTAACGCCCGTAACTTCAAACTCTTTATATAAGTCATACCATGATCCATCGGGGCATGCTTGGGTTAAAACTTGGCCTTCTTTGTTGTGATCACGATTTGATGTATCCCTAGAATCTAAAATATTAATTAAGTTGTCGCACTCTGGGCAATCTACCCATATTTCTATGTCTAATCTTGCGCTTACAGTTTTCATTCTATTTAAACCCCCTTTGGTGGGGGTAACATATAACCGTCTTTACCTAGACGGTTGACACCTGTATAACCTTTCACCTGCCAGCGCGAACCTTTCCGGACGATTCTCATAACTTCACCAGTTCAGCTTTAAACGCTTCAAGGTTGTCAGCGTCAAGGTCTGACACTTTGCTAGCTGAGTGTTTAGCCAGTAGGGCTTTGATTTTAGGTTTACGCTTCATATCTTCGCGCACCATCGACATAATGAGGTCTTGCAACTCTTTGTGTGTTAATGCGGGCGCGGTTTCTTCTTCTTCTGCGACTTCTTGAACGACTTCGGCGGCGGGAGCATTGCCCAATTTAGCTATGTTTAGGTTTAAAGCGTTGATAGCTGCAGTTAGTGTTTCTATTTGTAGTTCTAATGACATTTTAATTTTACCGTTTAGTTATTTAGGAAGCATGAGTATAGCTTATGGTAATGAGATAAGCTATACTCATTACGAAATTAATTAACAGGGGTATAAAATGAATGATGTGATTGAACATTTTGGCAATCAGGCTGAATTGGCAAAGGCTTTAAAGGTGGACCCTGCGGCGGTTAGTCAGTGGCTATCTAATGGCTACATACCACCAAGGCGAGCGATTAAAATTGAAATGATAACGGGCGGTAAGTTTAAAGCGGTCGATCTAATAGGTGGTTATTAAATATGTTCCCATGCAATAACGAAAAAAGACCAACTGTCAAAGGTTGGCAGGAATATATAGGGGGCTGCAACTCCCCTATATATGGCTTACCAGTGCCAGCGGGTTACGTGGTCATAGATTTGGACACGTACAAGAATGATACACTAAAAGAGCAGGTAGCGGAATTTTTAGGCGTAGAATTAGACTGGGAAGGCGCTTTTTTACAAAATACCAAATCAGGCGGTGAACATTACGCATTCGAGACGGATGAAGTAATAAGGCAAGGCAGTGATATAAAGGATGCGCGAGGCAATAAAATAGAGGGTTTCGATATTCGCTCTGCGGGCAAAGGTTACATCTGCAGCGGTGAAGGGTACAGCGAATACTTGACAGAAGATGCTTTTTTCTTAATGCCAGAGTTACCAAAAGGCTTGCCTATTGTTGATGGGTTTGATTTGCAAATCACAGATGATGGTGATAGCGGTTTCAATTTATCAGATATTGAAATACAACCAATTGGCCTCGAAGATTATCAGATTAAAGCCTACCTGGATAAGCTGGAAGATTACCGGGCCAACAGCCAAGATGATTGGTTAAAGGTCGGGATGGCGATACACCATGAAACGGAAGGGGGCGGGTATGATCTCTTTGACGAGTTCTCTAAACGTAGCCCCGACAACTATGACGCCGACAAGAACGCTAAACGCTGGCCGTCGTTCGGGGGCAAAGGTGCTGCAGGCGTGACCTTTGCAACAGTCATTAAAATGGCGGGCGGGCGCGATGTTATCGCAACGGCTGAGACAGAACAAAAAGCCTTGACGCTTGAATCTGCTGAAACTGTTGACGATATTAACAAGGTTATAGCCGACACAGCCAATTCAAGAATGGACGCGCTATCGTTGGAAGTGTTACTTAAAAAGATCAACGCAAAGTATAAACTTATCACAGGTGATGCGCCGGGGATTGCAGCTATTAAGAAGCTGTTAAAAAGCAAGAAGGACACCACCAAGACAGGTAGCTATGTTGATGATTATGTATTCATAACCCACAGTGCGGAATATATGGACAGAGAAACCAAAGCTGTTATGGGTCCGCGCTCGTTTGATGTTAAACACAGTAGAGAGACGCCGCCAAACGGTGACGGCGAGAAGCAAGGCGCGACAAATTTCAGCAACGACATAATACAGTGTGTTGAAAATTCGATGTATGTTCCTAAGTTTGCGGACATCTTCAATCATAACGGGCTTGACTATATCAACCTGTACGCAAGGCCAGAGATTAAATTAGTTGATGTGGGTACGACTGACATCGTAGAGCGCATAAAAGGTCACATCGCCCACATGTTACCCGATGAGGCCGAACAAGACATACTGGTCAATTATTTGGCGCACAACGCGCAGCGACCAGGTGAGAAAATACAGTGGTCGATAGTTTTACAAGGTGTACAAGGCGATGGTAAAAGCCTGTTAGCTGAGATGATGCAACATGTGATGGGGTTTGCCAATGTCAGGCTGTTAAACGTACAGACGTTAGAGAGTTCGTTCACAGGTTGGTCAGTCGGGCAATGCATGACGTTTATCGAAGAACTGAAACTAGATAATTATCGAAAGTATGAGATCCTAAACAACCTTAAACCGTATATCACTAATGACGTTATTGAATGTACTAAGAAGGGCAAAGACCCCCAAGTGGTGGTCAACACCACCAATTACTTTGCATTGACCAACTTTAAAGACGCTTTACCGATTGATGATAATGATAGGCGGTGGTGTATATTATTCAGTCAATGGCAATCAGGCGAAAGATTAAAGGCGTGGATGGCTGATGGCAATCAGGATTATTACTCCAATCTGTACAGCGATATGAGGGACAATATTGGAGAGATTGCTAATTGGTTATTAAACCATAAAATACCCTCGTCGTTTAAAGCTATGAAACGTGCGCCGGAAACCGTTGCAAAAGAACGCATGAAAGACTTAACAAAGTCGGACGCAATGCTATTGACTGAGGACGCTATAAATGAATTTTGGTGTCATGATATCAACGATGAGGTTGTGAACATAACCAAGTTGACGAAAGAAGTTAAACACATTTATGCGGAGGGCTATGACAATTGGCCTAAAAATGCGGCGATAAAAAACGTTTTAATTGATATGGGATATCACAACATCGGACGTTATAAAGATGATGATAGAAAGAATCAAACAATATATTGCAAAGACGATCAACGAAAACCGCTAGCGTTTAAATAGAAAAAACCTCCTTTAAGGAGGTTTTTTTTTGGGGACGTATTAGGGACAAGGCCCAATATGATTAGGGACAAGGCCAAAATGCAAAGCCATTATTTTACAATCTGTCCGAAAAATAGGGGTTTGTCCCAGAAGTGTCCCAAGTAAAAATTTCTATTAGGGACAACCTAAATTGTTGTTTTTACTACCCTTTTCTATACTTGTCCCTAATTCCCTAATTAATATAAGAAATAGGTATAGAATACAAAATATGTGTTTTAGGTATGTATTACACGTTTATCCCCATATCTATAATGGTTTTCGTTTTTGCTTGGGACACAGGGACACAATCAAACTAATTGGTGAATAATACCACTGGTCAGACCACATAGGTCAATGTTGTGTGCTTTAATATCACCACTGAAACAAAACAACCGAGGAAGAATACAATGATAAAAATTACAAAAGGGCATAACCAGTACGTTTTGAACTCTGACACTGGCCTAGTCGTCACATTTGAAACCGCTGAAATGCTTTACGGAATGATGTTGGTTCTAAAGCGCAAAGTTGCTGGGGTGACGGTATCCATTGCCACTTTGATGGATGACCCGATGAATGAGGCGCTTGAACAAATGCATGAGTTAGATATCAAGGTGATTAAACGTGAAGATATCAAGGTGATTAAACATGGTTAAGCCAAAGAAGCAGCGAGCTTGGCGGCGTGAAGAAGAGGCGCTCATGTATAGAATGGGTAAGTCCAAGGCCTTGATCGCTGACATATTCGCATCGGTTGGCAGTAGGACGCAAGACGCTATCGAGATGAAGCTGCGCCGTATGGGTTTTAATTTTAAGAATGGGAGGGTTGTGTGATGAGTAACCAAGATATTTTAGATAATGCGCCAAAAGGTGCACTTGGAATAAAAATCATGGATGGTTTTTACAGGTGGATTCTGAAGGATAATACACAGTCGAAACTATACCATTGCGAAGACTTTCATAACTGCAACCAGATATATCGCTCACTAGCAGACATTAAGCGCATTGCAGAGCTTGAGAAAAGCCTTGCACGTAGTCAAACATTCATAAAATGCCATATTGAAAAGTGGAAAGATTGCAGAGAGTTGCAGCCTAGCTTGCAAGTACTGGCGAGGGTTTTGACAAAGGAGCAAGGGTAATGATTGATTTTAATTTTGCAGTACAAGGGGCAACAATTACTGGCGGCGTACTTATTTTGGCAGAAGATGTAAGGCGGGTGTTAGATAAAGCACAAGTTGAACTCAATACGGCTAATGAACGCATTGCAGGGCTTGAGAAGTCAGGAAATGAAATGGCAATTATAATCGCGGATTTAAGAGCGCATTTAAAGATTAGGGGCAAGTAATGGATAAACTAACAGACCGTGAGCTAGCAATCTATGATTTGATCACAACAACCTCGTTAACGCGTAAAGAGCTAGCGGACAAGATCTTTATGTGCTACTCGAACTTTGCACGATATGAAGACAAGATTTATAGAAAGTTAGGTATGGCCAACCGAATAAAGCTTATTTTTGCACGATATGAAATAAGCTAACAGTTTCACCAGGCATAAAACAAATTGACTTGCAGGGTTCGTTAGCGCGGAGGTTCCTGTAATTAGTCAGAAGAAAACTGACTTTGCTTGGGTTTTTTAATTAGAATGTAAGTGGTGAGTGAGATGCAAATTAATTATTGGGATTGCAAGTTTTGTGACTACAATGAAGAATGGGACGGGGAGGAAGAAATAAGAATATACGGATGCTCAAATAAAGAAAACGGCAGTTATTGCCAAGTTAATAATAAATGGAACGATAAAAAGGGCGAATGCATACACGCCATAAACGTCACATAAGGACAAAACAAATGATGGTTGTAATGCTTGTGCTAGTGGTTTTTATATTTGTGCTGCTTGGCGCTTTGATGGGAGATAAAAAACAATAACCTCGTTTTGGATTAGTGATATAATCGCATTATTAGTTTATTAATCTGAATTTATGAGGCTTTAAAGAATGGCTATTGCAACACAAAACACACGACTGGCAACAATTGGCAATCATCCCAAAGAGATTGGAAAAAAGGCGCTAAGAGCAATCAGCGAGTTAAATGTCGCAGTGGTCGATGCATCTAAGTTTACTGCTTACATGAATGATCCGGTCAGCGTATTAAGTATTGATTCAGACGATAGGCTCGAATACTCCAAAATATTCCGAGATGCAGTCGCCAATTTAGCGCCGGTACTGCAAGCACTCGGCAAGCTTCAAGCGTTAGACAGCGGCACCACCACAAAGGCTGATTACATTGCGGATATGGTGGCAGGCGGTTTTGACTTGGCAGAATATAGCGCACAGTTCGAGTAATTTTAAATGGCTTTCACAGCATCAGATTGGGGGCAAGGTCGGTTATTAACTGGCCTTACACCTGGTAGTTCATTAAGCGGATTTACCGCAGTAATTACTAAAGATAATTTGCCCACATCTGCATTAGATGCTGGGTCTTTGTCGTGCCTGAACGGTGGCGGTGATTGGCGGTTTAGTACAGATATAAACGGCGCTACTCAACTGCCATGTGAAATTGTTACTTGTGTAACCAACGTTACCCCATCATCAACTGAGTTTGTCGCGTGGGTTAGGTTCCCCACTTATGCAAGCGGCACCCGAGAGGTTTACGCTTTTTGGAATCGTGCGGGGCAAAGTCAACCAGCGGTAGGAGCGGTATTTGGTAGGAATGCTGCTTGGGTTGATAACGAGAGACGCTATCACTTTGAAGAAGACCCCTCTGTATCTGATATGGTTGATGCTTCCGGTAATGTTGATGGTGTTAGGGTTGGTGCTTTTGTTTCGGGCGATAAGGTGGCAGGGGCTATTGGTAGCGCTCTTAAATTTACACTTGATACAAATTATCTAACAAGTGGTGCGGTGTCGCCTCCAGCTAATCAGCCGAAAACTGTATCTTATATAACCCGATTCCAAACCTTATCATCCCAAAAAGGACTATTTGCATTAGCGGAAAGTGCAACTTCTAGCGTGCCTTCTGTTCTGCTTACTATGCGCTCTAGTAGCGTTGATACTTTAGATTCTGGCTCTTATAAAAATGTTTTTGTTCCTTCACTACTAACTAATTATAAAATAGATTATATATATGACGGCACGACAACAACCGTTTATGTGGATAATGTCGCAGAAGCATCTTATTCATCTGGAGATGGTGTTTTCTCATCTGGGGCGAACTTATATATAAACAGCGGTTACAGCAATCAAGCTGACCAAATAATATCTGAATTTGAATATAGTGATTACGCTAAAACCTCAGACCAAATATCATCTGAATACGATAACCAATCCGACCCAGCAACATTCTGGACTGAGGGCGCTGTATTTGTTCCTGGTGGTGGTGGTGCAAGTGCAGCGGTAACAATACCAAAACCTGTATTTTCATCTGCAGCCCAATCAATAGCGCCCATATTTAATGCAGCGGTTAGCTTTACAGTTAGCAAGCCAGTTTTTGCTTCAACGGCTCAGTCAGTTGCACCCGGCAATAATGGCGATGTATCTCTTTTAATCGCTAAACCTGTTTTTGCATCTACCGCACAATCATTGGCCCCTGTATTCAATGCTGATGTTGATTTAACAATAGGCAAACCAGTATTTACCTCAACCGCTGAGGCAATAGCGCCAATAGTTAACGGTTCGATTGCCTTTGCTATTGGTAAGCCTGAGTTTGCAGCGACCGCACAAGCCATTCCAGCGGGTGCAGGAGCCAATGCAAGCATATTCATAAACAAGCCTGTATTTGCGTCAACAGCCCAAAGCATAGCGCCAATCATAACGGGCGATGTTGCGTTCAGTATTAACGGGCCTATATTCTCAGCAACAGGTCAAGCGTTAGGGCCAAACACAAACGCTGATGCAAGCATTACAATCACTAAGCCACAATTTAACGCTGCAGCTCAGGCAATAGGCGTTGATAATAATGCCGCTGTTAGCTTTAATATTGCATCACCCATATTTTCTATATTTGCGGGCGGTGCAGTACTAGAGTATTATTACGCAAAAGGTACACAGATTGTATTGATTGAAAAATCTACAATTATCAAAGCCCTCAACAAATCACGAACTTTAGGAGTTTAGAAAATGTCAACAGGTGACACTACAGCAAGAAATAGCAGAGCATCCGATTTTTCAGCGGATTACACAGCAGCGTCATTACTTATTAAAGTTGGAGCTACTACAGTCGCAACTCATACGCTGGCAGGATTTGGCGCACCCGCAACGGGCGTTATCACTGCAGACCCAATAGCTGATGAAACGTATAGTGCAGGCGGTACAATATCAAGTGCAGAATTAACCGATGCTGCAGGAACCTATACATTGACTGTAGGTATAGCTGCATCAGGTGCAGATGTTATTTTTGATACACTCACAGCGGTTCTAGGCGGGACATCTAAAGTGAATAGCCTAGCGGTTACATTCCCAGCATGATCGGGTGGTTGAAGGTTCTTAAAGTTGGCAAGGTTGACCGGTATAGCGTTGACCTAACCAGCTTTGCAGATGGGCAGACTATAACGTCTGCCACCTTTGCCAGCGAGGGCGGATTAGTCACTATCGGCACAGCAGACATTGACGGCAATATCATAAGCGCATTGTTTACAGGCGTAACTGCAGGCACTGATTTTATTGATATTGAATATGCAACAGCGACCAGGTCAGACTGTTTAAAGCCTCAGCTAGTTATTAAAGATTGTTAAGGCGCTAAAATGAAAAAAGACAAGGGCGGTAGGCCGACATGTATGACCCCCGAAGTAATCCAAAAACTAGAGGATGCCTTTGGTTGGGGTTGTACAGACTTAGAAGCGTGCTGTAATGCTGATATCAGCAAGAGTACGTTGTATAACTATTGCGATGCTAACCCAAAGTTTATGGAGCGAAAAGAGACGCTAAAAAACCAACCTGCCATGAAGGCTAGGCGGGTTATAGATTCAGCACTCGATGACGGCGATATAAACACCGCTCATAAAGTGATTGACAGGAAAGAAGGGACTAAGATTAAGCAAGAGCTTACATCACCTGACGGTTCTATGACGCCAACGTTTGCGGGATTGTATGGCAAGCCTAAATCCTAATCTAATCGACTTCTGGTTTGATGGTGAACCAGTGCCAGAGAATTACATCAAAGCCCGAAACAGGGTTTTGTATGGTGGGCGTTCATCGTCTAAATCATGGGAATTCGCAGGGATGGCGGCGAACATTGGGGCGCAATGCACTACTAGGTTTTTATGTGTTAGGCGATTTCAGAACAAAATAAAAGATTCAGTTTATACACTAATTAAAAACCAGATTTCTGCATTTGGACTTAGTTCAATATATAACGTCATGGCATCATCCATTGAAGCCAGCAACGGCACAGAGTTTAGCTTTTACGGTATTGAGCGCAACACTGATGAAATAAAATCATTCGAGGGCGCTGATGTATTGTGGATTGAAGAAGCACACAACCTCACCAAAGATCAATGGGAAATATTAGAGCCTACAATTAGGAAGGAAGGCTCTGAAATATGGATAAGTTTTAACACTAAGCTGATAACTGATTTCATCTATCAAAAGTTTATAGTCAACACGCCACCAAACACCATAGTCAGGTTAGTTAATTACCCTGACAATGAATTCCTATCAAGTACAATACTCGACGTAATAAGCGCAAAAAAAGAAGAAGACCTCGATGAGTATAATCATATTTATATGGGTGTACCCTTACAGGATGATGATAACGCGGTCATTAAAAGGTCATGGATTGAGGCGGCTATTGATTACCATGCAAACTTTAACAGCGCGATGAATGGCGCTAAAAGTGTCGGTTTTGATGTGGCAGACAGTGGCGCGGACAAGAACGCTACAGCATCATTTGACGGCGCTATATGCACAGCTATTGATGAATGGAAAGGGCAAGAGGATGAGCTTAATAACTCAACTCGCAGAGCATGGGCGACAACTGCAAACGGTCGGCTAATCTATGACAGCATAGGCGTCGGCGCTAACGTAGGTTCAACACTAAAAGATATGGGTGTACAATCTGCAAAATATGATAAGTTCAATGCTGGCGGCGAAGTTATAAACAAAAAATATAGCTATGCGCCAGGAATAACCAACGGCGAGAAATTCGAGAACGACGAAACCGAAGAGAATGGCGGGAGAGGAAGAGAAAGAGGAGAACGGCGACGAAGAACGAAGAGTAAGGCGGGAGAAAAAGAGAAAGAGAAGAACGACGAGGAAAGACGAGCGCCGGA
>Ga0209712_10002837_pt1 | contig 14181 bp, 10 predicted proteins | sample ArcOceMetagenome_FD_187443 | JGI IMG/M metagenome (GOLD analysis project Ga0209712, IMG submission 187443) | Marine eukaryotic phytoplankton communities from Arctic Ocean - Arctic Ocean - Greenland ARC118M Metagenome (SPAdes) (version 2) | ecosystem: Environmental > Aquatic > Marine > Oceanic...
CTTATTGGATTGTCTAAACTATCGGTTGGTATAATCACTAACATGGCGTAATCTATTCCACCAGCTTCAATGCTAGGAGGTCCTAAATAAGTTTCCATGGTTTTTGGTTGTATTTTTGAAAGAATAGTAATATTTCCAGAAATTTTTTCTTTAGAGTTTATGAGTATCCAAGACAGGAATCCTTTTTTCTCTGATAAAAAATCAGGTATTTCAAAGGTTATTTTGTGGTCTAAACTTTTAGACGATATCACTGAAGATCCATAACTATTAGTACAATATAATTGAAAACTACTTTTGTTTTTGGATGTAAATTCAAGAATAATTGTATCTCCTGCAACAAATTCATTTTTTGTAGAAAGTAAAGAGATAGATTTTCCATTAGTGGCTTCTTGTGCAAGAAAAGAAACTACTACTAGTTGAAAAAATATCAGAAATAAACTTTGCTTTAATTTCATTATTTGGGATTACCGATGTAACTATTCAATTCAATTTTAATGTAACTAAATAAAGGATGTTTCACTTTTTGTAATTTACTATTTGTCTGATTTTTTATTCTATTTGGCAGTATTTTACCAGCAATATCCTTATTGGGCATTCCATTAACAAAACATAAATCCATACTATCATTAACGATTGTTATTATTGGGTTTAAAGGAATGTGGTATTTAAAACGCAATTTCCTTTCCTGTCTTATACCTTCTTCCAAAAATAAGTTATCTACCCAAATCATTTCTTTATTTTCGTTGTAAAAGGTAATAATTAATTGTGGTACTGTAATTTCTTGAATACCACTATTAAACAAGGTACCGCTAACAACATTGGGTGTTATTTCAATATGACTTAAAACGATGTCTTTAAATAGATCTGAATTCGTTGTGTTTCCTGCAGCTTGTAAATTAAATTTAGTTGGTTGTTCATTTAGCTCTATCGGTGTAAATTCATCAGGATTAAATGTTTTAGGGATAGAGTCTTTTATTTTGGACCACGCAATACCTTCAAAATTAATTCTAAAAGAACTAATTTCTTTGGGCATTAATTTATGTTTTAAAATGTGTTTTGCATTATAACTTGCTAATTCTTTATTAATATCATTATAAAGGGTGCCTTTTAAAACGACATCTGCAGGTACATTATCTATATTTTGAACTTCACCAATAATGGCATATCTTTTATTAAATTTAATTAATTTTGCAAAAACAATTTCTAAAACGGGTTGCTTTAAAACATCTTCATGGTAAGTCTGCTCTGTTGTAATTCTTCTTCTACCCTGGTTAAAGTAACCTGTCGTATTTTTAGAGTATAGTTGATCTGGTGGTAAATCTATAGATTTTCTTTCAGGTTTTAAAAACCACTTTCCATTTCTTTTAACAGCAGTTTTAAAACTTGTTTTTAATAATTTTTCGAGAGGAGTAATCCATTTTGTTTCTACTTTTAAAGTAGCTACACTATCCGTTTGTTTTGTGATTACTGAAGAAATAGCATCTAATTTAGCATACGAACTCAATAAACCATCGGTTACTGCTATTTCTAATAAATATTGAGAACGGGTAATTTTACTTTTAGGATCAATATAGCTATAAACTCTATTAAATTCTTTAAAGTCTAAAGCATCATAATATGCTTTTACAACGTTTTCTGGAGATCTTTGTGTATCATTTTTTATATAAAATAGATAACATGCATAGGTAATACCGATTATCAAAAATAAAGCCCAAATATGAAAAGTTTTTAGAACAGTGCTAGAAAATTTGCTATAATCATTTTTAAATTTAAAATAAACGGGTTTGGTTTTTACACTAAAATTATTATTAAATACAGATTGTGTTTTTAATACAAAAGCAATAAGCAAGGTTAAAAAAGGAATTATTCCCCAAATTATTTTTACCCAAGTAGCTACGTCTTCTTTTGGCAATATAGAGGAAAGTGGAGGAACGTTTAGTTTTTCCCATACCATTATACCATTTTCTAAATAAGATAAACGCTGCCATCCACAAAAAAACAGTATGGGATCATAAAATTTATCATTAGAAAAAATATATTTTAGGTTGTACTTTTCTGGGGTTGTTAAAAATTGTTGCAAAGAACCAATACCGGCAACCCCCTTAAATTTAGAGTTCTCTAGACGCTCTATGGGTCTTGTTGTTAATTCTGGTAAACGTCTTGCAGAGTGGTAATTGCCATCAACAGTCATCGCATTGGTTTGGGCCGCTAGCCAAGCCATTTGATCTCCAAAACCTAAGGTTAAATACCTCCAGCGATCATGAGAGTCTCTACTTAAAAAGTTAACAATAGGTAACATTTTTATCTTTTGTGGTTGTGTTGGCCTAAAATATCCTAGGTTCATCGTAAGTAGAACCATAAAAATATAAAAAGCTGCCAATAATCCACCTAATAATCTATGATAAACTGCGCCAAATTTTTCTTGAATTAACGTTTTTAAATCACCTTCTACAAATCGGTAGATAAATTCTCCAAAAATAGGAATTGACATGATGGTAGCCCAAAGCGTAAATCTATCTAGCGTTAAAATATTAAATGCGTTTTCTCCTAAAATTATTCGAGGTATTGGTGTGGTTCCTCCAGTTCCTAAAATAACTAACATTGTAAAAGATAAACCAAAAAATAGATATCTTTTACTAAAATACCGATAGAATATATAGGGTAAAATAAACAATAAAAGTCCCCAAGGAATTATAAAAAACACTAGACCAGAAGATGTTACTTCTAAAAAATTATCTCTAGATCCGTGCGGAATAGGAACTTGAGTAATCGGGTTTTTTTTAGAATTTATCCAATACGGAAAAATGCAAAATACAATTAAGAATAATGAAGAAATGCTAAAAGTTAAGTTGCGGTTTAATTGTTTAAAAAATGATTTTATAAATAATGAAAACGTAACTTCTTTGTACGATTTTACTTCCTCTCGGGCAATATCCATTATTACGGTTCCAATTAAAGGAAAAATAAAAAACAACATTCCAAAAATAGGAGTAACATGATGAGAGGTAACAGTTACAGCGATTAATGAAAGTGATGTAAATAAGAATTTGTATTTACCCGTTTTAAGCCACGAATAAATTTCAGGCAAAGAATGCATTAATACAGCGATACCAATAATACTGGGCAACTGACCAAAAAGATGTAGGGTTTCTACAAAAGATGAAGAAAAAACTGCTAAAATAGATCCGTAGCCTGCAACAGTTCTATTAGATGTTATTAATAAAGAATATTTATAAGCACCTGTTACAAAGAGTATAATCGCAATTAAACCCACCGTAAAGAGTCCAAATTTTAAACCGCCAAGTAAAGATAAAGCTGCAATAGATTGATGCACTAAAGGGGGATAACTTTGCACTGTAAAACCTGTATACCACTTATAATTCCAAGGTTCAAACCAACTATTGGCATAATGATCAGCAAAAAATAAATGAATCAAGGCATCATAAGTAGACTCTAATGTGAAGAAAATAGTAGACCCATGAAATAGCAGTGCTAAAAGTATTGCCGTTAGTAAGTATTTATTAGATTTCTCTCTCATGGATACTTTATTGATTCAGGTAAAGATAATTTATTTAAACGGTCATTTAAATTTATTTGTCTTTAGTAAATTGTACTTCATCGAGGTAAAGCGCTGTTTTCAACGGAATTGTAGAAAAAACACTGCATAAATAGTTAATATTGTAGTATATTTAAAAAGCGAAATAGTTTAACCTCCAATAGTTTAGCATGAAAATTTTGGCTATCGATGATCAAAAGTTAGTTTTAATTCCTCTAGAGATTAGATTGAAAGAATTAGGCTATGAAATAATCACAGAAACTTCTGCTCTGAAAGGAATAGAATTATTCAATTCTTTTCAACCAGATTTAGTGATTGTTGATATAAATATGCAAGAAACTTCAGGTATCGATGTTATAAAATATATCAAGCAAAAAAGAAACTCAGATATTCCCATTATGATTTTATCTGGAAATACAGACGAGAACATTATTTCCGAGGCTTTTGATTTAGGAGTAAATGACTATATGAAAAAGCCATTAAGTCTCAGAGAAGTTTGCTCGAGAACAAAAAGATTAATAGGCGCACCAAAGACAGGAAATAGTAAAAAAATCTATGACTATGTATTAATTCAAAAAAGATGTGTTGGTGTTGTAATTCCTTGCTATAACGAAGAAAAAAGGCTTTTAAATAAAAAATTTACAAAGTTTATTATTAAGAATTCTGGGTATCATTTATGCTTTGTAAATGATGGAAGTAAAGATAAAACTTTAGAAGTTTTAAATAAATTAAGAAAAGGAAGAGAAGATTTTGTTACAGTGTATGATTGTAAAAAAAATGGAGGCAAAGCAAAAGCAGTAAGATTGGGAATACTGCACATGGCTAAGCAAGATGACTTGGATTATATAGGATTTTTAGATGCAGATTTGTCTACAGATTTAGCAGATTTTGATGGTTTAGTTTCTATTATAGAAAAATCGAAATTTAAAATTGTTAGTGGTTCTCGAATAAGTCGAATTGGAGCAAATATTAAGAGTGGAGGTGTAAGAAAAATTATTAGTATAATTATTAATTTTATTATACGAAAGATTTTAAAAATGGAATTTAACGATACACAATGTGGTGCTAAAATTTTTCATAAAGATGTTATTCAGATTGTATTTAAAGAAAAGTTTGTAACAAAATGGATTTTTGATGTTGAAATTTTTAAAAGAATAATACTTCATTTTGGACTTAAAAAAGCAAAAGAAATAATCTGTGAAAAACCTTTAAAAAGATGGATCCATGTAGGTGGTTCTAAATTATCTATGAGGGACTCCTTAAAAATAGTTTTTCAATTGGGTCAAATAGCTTGGACTTATAGAAAAAGGTCAAACAATAAAAGTTAACAATTAGTCCCCCCGTTGTTAATCATAAATTATTAACATTTTAAAATATTATTTTTAATGAATTCAGGGGTAATTATTATATTCTCAAATAATGAGAAAGAAATTAGTGATTTGTATAAAGAAAATTTATTAAATATTAATGCAAATAAAGTTTGCTTTGTAAACAATGCGAGCACAGACAAAACTTTAAATTTATTAAATAAAATTAAATTTGAGTCTAAAAATAATATATCAATATTAGATATAAAACATGATAAAGGGGGAAAATCCGCATTAAAATCAGGTGCTAGGCTTTTATTAAGTGAATCTGAATTTGATTTTATTGTTTATTTAGAATCAAATATGTTAGAATATTTAGACGTTTTAAAAGGGTACATGATAAATTTTGAAGAAAAAAAACAAGATTATAATTCGTTACCCACAAGATCTAAGAGAAATGTTTTAAATAATGTTTTTTCTATTGATGAATTACTAAAAAATGAATCTCGAAATTAGCATTTTATTGAAGCTAATTTAGAAAATCATCTTTTATTCTAAAGCAATTTTCAGTGCCTATAAATTTAGGGTTTCCAAAATCTTCAGACCAAAAACCCTCTAGAATGTCTTTGTTTAAACATTTGTAAACCACAACTCCTTTGTAGAATATATTTTCAAGTCCTTTGTAATTAAAATTGATGACGAGAATATTATTTTTAAAAAAACCGGTTCCAAATTGCTCTTGGTCTTGGCTGATTATCCACTTAGCAATAATTCTATTATTTTTGTCTAAAGTTAAAGAAAGGCTTCCCTGATAGGAATCTTCATTTTTATTTTGATTGTTTCCAATCACAGTATAATTACCAACTAAATCTCGGATGTCCATTGTATTTTTAAAAGTTAGGATAAAAGTACTACAATCATTTTAGAAAATATTAAAATCGTTTTCCATTTCCGATAGCAATAGCAAAAGTGTTAAAATTATTTGAATAATAATTCTTGGATTCAATGTTGTAACGCAACAAAACGTTATTGTTTTTATTTAAATGAATTAGTCAAATATACGAGTTTATCTTGATTTATTAAACGAGGCTTGTTGAACTGGAAATAACTCTCCTACGTCGCGTTATTTCCAGTTCAACAAGCCTTCACATTATCATCATTTTTTTTTAAGATTTAAGTTTGAGAATTACATTTTAAATACCTCACTAGTTGTTCTATACCGGAGTATCTTTCGGGGTTTATTATTTATTTTTTTTGAACTTTTTTTAATTCTTTTCGGTTACCTTAATAAAATCTGTTCCTTTTGGAAAAAATCGTCTATTTAGTTCGTTGTTATTTTTATTGGTTCCTTTTGCCAAGAAGAATAAGGGTGTACAAAAAATACAGGTATTTCTGTTTGTTTTGAGAACTGTTTATGTTGAGTTATTTCCATTCCATTGTCGTAAGTTAATGTCTTGGTATATAAGTTGTTTATTTGGTTAAATTCTTTGCCAAATCCTTTTGTCACTATTGCAGATTTCCTGCTACTAAGTTTTATTATAAAGGTATTTTTCGCATTTCTCTCAACGATTGTTTCTTTTGCGCTTTTCTGACCTTTTCCAATAACTAAATCTCCTTCCCAATGCCCAATTTTTCTCTTTCTTCAAAGTATAAAGGTCTGTCATCAATACTGGTTTGGTCTTTTATTTTCACACCTCTTTTGCTTTTGATATTCGCTCTTCTCCTTTGAGTATTATGATAGGGTAGAAGAGGTGTAAGTCTGCGATTTAAGTTTACTTGTCTGTGGGCATAAATGCGGGTGTAAATAGCTTCATATGAGATGGACATTATTGGGTCGTTTGGATAATCCAATCGTAGTTTTCCAGAAATATGATCGGGTGACCAACCACTTAAAAGCCCTCAATAAACAAATATTTTAAGCCTATTATAGGTGTTTATTTTATCCTTGTTTCGCTTATTTAAATAGTTTTCTTTTGCATTCCAATCGGTAAGAGTGGCGCTGTAATCTCAATCCCAAATATTGACTTCTCTAGTGATAGTTGAACGTGCGCTATTTAACTTTATTTAGATATCGCTTTTGGTCTTGTTTTCTTGTAATAATGTATCAATTACAACACATTCTTTTAATGTTAATCGGCTATGCTTTTTTGCTTTCATACAACAAATTTAAGATTTTGATTTGTTGCGTTAAGTTATTGAATTCAAGCAAAACGTTTTTATTTGTACTTAACGGGGTTGTATATAATCTACTAAAATAAAAAGTAATTCCATTAAGTAAAGATATCAATCATAATTTTTCGATTGTTTGGTTTGTAAACGTTTTTTGATCCTTTATAGGTTTGATTTGTATCATTTTTGATTGCATCTTTACTATTTGTAAGACTTGTTTCGTTTTTGGTTGATTTAAATATTCATGACCTAAAAATATTAATCTAATAATAGCTAAAATCCCACCAAATAGTAAAACCACTCTTAAACAAAACTCGATCCTTTGCTTTTTTATTATTTTAGTAAAGCCACTATCTTGCAAAAATAAGTGGATAAGTTTTTTTTGAATGATAAAGATGCCTTCACTATTAATGAAAATAAATCCTAACTTAATCTGTTCTTTTCTAATTATAACAAGAAGATTTTCAAATTCTTCTTTAGGGATTACCTTTAAAATGGCGTTTCTTTTACGAACTATATGCGATTTCACTACTTTTTGTTTTTCGAATTTAGGGTTTATAAATTCCTTTAGCATTAAATCAATTTTTTTAGCTTGATTAAATGTCATATTAATTTCTTTTTCATTCATTTTTTTTATTCATATTAAATTGACATATAATAGGGGAAAAGCTGGCAATTATTTACCTATCATATAAATATGAGGCTTTCCTTTTATAATAATAAGACATCTTCTGCAATCCGCATCTGTTACTAATAATTAAATAGATCTTATAGGTGTGACCAAATAATCTTTTAGTTTAGAAAATAGTTGGTTTATATATCAATAAAATCATTCTTTCTAAGAATAATACAATTGATATCTTTTCGTTAATTAACAATAGCATTTTATTGTTAATTAATAATAAAATAATAAGAATAAAGATATTAAATATTTTGTAATTTTAAGCAGCAGTTTTAAAAAATAATTTAATATTATTTAAGGTTTCTTTAGATGTTTATTCTCTATATTTTAATTGTTATCCTTTTATTTCTTATTGTAATTTAAGCATTATTGAGCATTTTTTTTGTTATAATTAAGTTTTTATTAAAATTAATATTTCTACCCTTTACATTATAAGTGCAAAATATTTAGTCCATTTTATTCAAAAAAAAGTACTGTTCAAATGTCAAAAGAAATTTCAGTTTGTGGAGGGTGAATTTAGGTTTCAAAATATAATAGGGATATTACTAGTTTCATAAAATAAATAATGGATTTTGAATAAGTAGCATCCAACTTGTAAAATCATTTATTGGTTTATGGAATAAGGGATGACATTTTTTTTAAAAATACTTTCTTGGAGTATCTTTTGCTTAAAAATTGACTGTTAAAGTGTTAGAGAAATACGAATTATAAAAAGTTGATGGTACAATTCCACCTTCAGCAAGTAATCAATTAATAGGAGATTATTTTATGAATAAAAATAAGGCTCTGGCTTAAAAAAGTTTTTTGAGATATTATTCGCGGTAATCATTGGTTTATTTTAAATCCGAAGCGTCCTGATTTTCGTTCATTGAAAATCACAGATATTGCAACATTTTATATTTGATAGCCTCGTGTAAAATGTAGTTTTTTAATTATTGTTAGTTTAAAGCTGTAATTATTTTTACTTAGCCAAAAATATTACAATTAATTATATTGAAATCTAACCTTTTTTAAAGAGGTCTTAGCCATTAAAGTTTCCTTAATTGGATATTTAGTGCAAAGTTTATTAAAGTAGTGATATTATTTACATCTTCACTTTCTTACATATGATGAAAATCATCCTAAAACATTAAGTTTTTTGTTTCACTTTCTCTAGGAATCATTTTTGGAAGAGTTGCAAATATTGCATAGTTGACGGAGATTAAATTAGTAAATAATATCATTATAACCAGGTAAATCAATTGAAAATCTGCACTTAATTGACTCATTACAGTTCCAAAGATGAATGGTGAAATTAAAGCGTTTATAGCTATTAAAATATTTGATTTTGTATCTATCACTTTATTCAATATATATTGATTTTAGACAATAATCTAAATAATGTTTCTACACCTCCTTGACACCTCCGTGTAATTTTTGTAAGTTTCTTTTTTAATTGTGTTAGGCGTCCCTAACGACATTTAATTCTTTCATTAAATACGTATTTGTTGTCTTTTTTTTAATGGTTGTATTTTGCTTTCAAAGAAATTGCTGGAGCCTTAGGGTAGTATACCTATTACTGTCACTGTAAGCCTTAGGAAAAATTAGTTATTATTTCATTGATTTTACACTTATAACATCGTAGTTAACCCGTTTTGTTCTTATTAGAGAGCAAATATTAATCCAATTGTTTTCGTTTTTTCCAATTATTATTTGCTTTTTTAACTAAATCATCTGGAGATTCCTCTAACCAAGACTCTAGTGTATTTCTACCCCAAGAATTATAAAAAAGATATAGTTTTTCATTTCTAATTTCAAAAGTTTTAGGATTGACACTTACTTTTTCACCTATCGCACCCATTGCATACGCGCAGTATCCGCCATATTGAGGTACATATTTTGTTGGATTTGCATTAAATATATCTAAATTTTCTTGAGATGCAAATTGGTATTTTATTTCATTGTGTGTAGCTGCATACTTACGATTGCCTTCTTTAGCTGTATCGCTAAAATAGGAAACCACATCATAACCCTTAGCTATATATCCTTTTTGTATGTTATAATCTATTGTTTGAGCATTTAAAGAATAGCCAAAAGTGACGAATAGTACTAATACTATTTTTTTCATAATTTAATAATTTGATAATTTGATAAATTTTTGTTTAATTCTATGATATCGCCCACATTAATTTTCATTGTATACAGACTTCTATTTTTTTTATAATGCTTTGCTAATATATTTTAGTTTGTCGGAATTAGTTAGATTTCCTTTCAAATCGGTTAGTAAATAATATTGAAAAATATTGTTATTGTCTGTTGTTGCTAAAACAAATGGACTGCTTCCAGACATAGGCGAAAAGACAAACTTCTATGAATTTTTTACTTTACCATTTTCATAAAGCCCGAATAACATTTTGGAGATATAACTACTTATTGTAATATCATTTGACTAATAATTTTTTTTGCAGGAGTTTTGGACTTTACTTTATTATAAAAAGTAACTTTTTTTCTTATTCGTAATTTGAATTAAAGTTTTTTCGTTGTATTAAATTAAGTTTATTTGGATGTTTTAAGTTGCCCTTTTTAAGTCTTTTAATTCATGCTGTAAGGACTCTAAAATAGTATTTTAGCTCGATTTTCCAAAACTTAAAAGTAAGATATTGTTCTTCTTGTTTTTTAAGAGCTCAACACGTAGACTTGGATAAGAATTTTTATGAAAAATACGACTGATTTTAGGAACACTCGTTAATTGAAAGGTGTTGTTTTTAAAATATTTTTATTTGACGCTAAAAAGCACAGCATCAATTAGTGCTGCAAAGAAACGACTTAAATTAAAAGGTTTCAAAGTTTTTTGAGTGAGTTATTTAATTTATCTACTCTTAAGACAATAAACATAGGTTATATGAAAGAATTTAAAGGATAAATAATTAGCTTTAAAAAAGAATTACCCAATGACGATGCTTATAAAGTTTATTTAGTAAAAATTAAATATCAAAATGGTTTAATTGTAAAAAATATGGAGATATAAAGGGATAGGAAAAGTCAGTAATAGCAGCGGAATTAGGTAAAAAAAAATATCAAGTAAAAAGAGTTTATATAAAATCTATTTATGACTATTTCGCCAAATCATTAACTCCAATATTTGAAGAATATCTATGTAAAACAGCACATATAGTAACCGATAAATGGGGAGTATAACGACCACTAAAAAAAGTCTATGGTATTGTACAAAAGTTAAGTAATAATGTGAAAAACTTTAAAGAATTTCATATTGTTAGGATTCAATTAAAACCTTGGCTAAGAGAAATACCAACTCATATTTCCAAATGGCATGTGCAAGCTTATTTTGATGTGTTTTATTTTAGGATAAATCGATTGCAATTTAAACGAAGTATCTTTCATAGAACAATAAAAAGAATGGTTAATGCTAAGCCTATTTATCAAAAAAATATAAAACAGATCCTTAGTGTGTAACTCAATAAAATTAATTTTTAATGTGAAGTAAGAGGAGGAAAATTACAAACGATTAGCTCAAAGGTTTAAGTATACGTGATTTTTTAAATTCGCCAAGTGAATTTTATTTTTACTCCAATATCTTTTTTTGATGTTACAGAAATAACTCCATGATTTTTAGATATAATTTTTTTTACAATAGCAAGACCAATGCCTGTACTTTTAATATTTTCATTTATATTTAATTGACTAAACATTTTAAAAATTTTAGTGTGATATTTAGGATCAATTCCTGGACCATTATCACTCACAGAAAATAAATATTCATTTGGGAGCTTAGAAACAGAAATATTAATAATTGCGGTTTCTTTATCATTGTGGTTAATCGAGTTATTAATAAGGTTTTGAAAAACGTGATCTAATTCAATTTTGTTTGCATAAATTACAGTATCAGTTTCAAGTAAATTAATCGTATTTTTATTTTGGTGATCAACTACTGATTTAACGTCCCTTAATAAGTCATTTACACTAAACAACTCTTTGCGCTTATTTCCTTTGGCCACTTTAGAATATTCTAAAAGACCATTGATTAAACTATCCATTTTTGAAACGACATCTTTTAATAAACTTAAATGATTCTTAGTATCATTATCTAAAGTAGTTTTCAAATCTTCTTCGATAAAGGAAACTAAAGCATGCACTGAGACAAGAGGAGATTTCAAATCGTGAGAAACAATATGATTAAAATCATCTAATTCTGTGTTGTAATTCTCTAAAAGCTTTAAGTTCCCCTCAAGTTCTTGGTTTACTTTTAAAAGTTGTTTAGACTTTATAGAAATTTCCCTTTTCTGCTGAATTGCGAATTCTTTTGACCGTTCGAGTTCTTGAAATGAATTGGAGAATCGCATCATTAAAAGCATAGAGAGAAGTAAAAAAACAAAAATATAACCAAAATTCACATAGATCATCGCAACTCCACTTTCTCCTAAAAATAAAAATATATGAGCATAAAAAATAACTGAACCCAGTAACACACTTACTAACAATAAAATAGATTCAAGTCGTTTAGAAATAATGGCTTTTACGATTACAACGGTAACATAGATTAAATTAATAATCATTAATACTAAAAAAGGTAATAGTAATTTGGTGAAATGTGGAGCATTTAGAACAATAACGAGAAGTACAAGGACTGAAAAGCTATAAACTATAATTTTTGAATATGCTTTGTAAATAAAATTAGAGAAAATATTGTTAAAAAAAAGACTAGCTGAAATTCCTGCTGAGAATAATGAGAAATACTCAATTTTTGTCAATAAACCAAATCGAACAGATTCAAAAATTACTGTAAAAGGCGAATATCGATCGCTTAATGCCATATATGATAAAGAGATACAAAGAATAGCAAAGTAGAGAATGGCTTGGTCTTTATTCCAATATAATAAAAAGAAAAATAAAAAGAAAATTCCAATAAAACCTAAGCACCCAATAAAAATCATGTCTGCCATAATTCGTTTGGATTTTAAATCATGAAGATGATGGCTAGCACCGAGTATTAATGGCTTGGTAATTCCTCCTTTATTGTGATAAAAATTTGCTACATGGACAACAATTTCAAAATCAGTTTCGTCCGTATCTAGAGGAATAATTTGAGAAAATCTTCTATGTAACGTCTCTTCTTTAATTGTTCCAACACGTCCTGTTTCAGAAAAAAATTGACCATTAATCCATATTTTAGAAGAGGAGTAAGCAGCTGGAATATATAATGATACATGCGCTCTTTCTTTTGGAATGGCAAATTTTAACCTATAGGTTGCATAACCAAAAGAAGGTACTTTGTCGCTATTAGATAGATTAAACTGCGTCCAATTCGCAAGAGAGACGATTGTAAATCGATTTTTTTCCTGAAAATTACCTGGTTCTATTAATTGATTCCAATAAAACGACCATCCAGTACTCAGAGTTATTTCGGTATTTTTATTGATAAGTGTTTTCTGAAGATCTATTGTAGTAATATCATTTTTTTGTTGCACAATACCAGATGATTCTAGTGTTGAAAACAACACTAAAAAACAACAACTTATCAACTTTAAATATTTATTGATTAAAAAAAAAATATTAATTTGGAAAATGCTTTTTTTAAATTGAACTATCATATTAAGAACTCAAATGTAGGTATAAAAAACATGAATTTCGAAAATTACAGCTATATTCTATGCTAATTATATTGATTACTTTATTTGTAAGTAGTAATTTGATCTAATAGTTAAACTAAATGTATGAACATAAATATCAACATTTTCTGATAATATATAATTATAGAACTCAAGATAAAAGGTTTGTCATTATATTATCTACTAAAAAGATTTTAACGTATTCAATATTATTTTAATCTAAAGAATTCCTAGAGGCTCTGCCTAGGGATTTAGCGGAAAACTATAAAAAACGGAGAGTTTTTAATTACACTTTGAAAAAGTGTAATTTTGAGAAGCAAGTGATTATATACATAATAGGTATAACAGGATGTGATTGTTTTATCATTTGGTTTTTTCATTGAAGTATTAAAAATCTATTAGAACAAAGGAAATAAGCGAAGGCTTAAAGCATATTTGTATTGAAATATCAGTGCGTTATTAAGTTCATTTTATTGAGATTGGTTCTGAATCAAATTATGTTCATTTTTTAGTGCAAGGCGTTCCAAGTTATTCTGTTTCTAAAAAGATAACAATGTTGAACATTATAACAGTAAAAGAATTATTTAAGAGGTATCCTGAGATTAACTTGAAATTATGAAGAGTTAAATTTTGGACTAATGGTTTTTATACCAATACTCTTGGTCAGTACTCAAGTGAAGAGGTAATTAGAGCATATGTAAAAAATTAAGGGATGGAGAAAGAATGCAGAAAAGCGTTTTCAGATCAACTAACATTGTTTTGAAAGCTCGAGAGCTCTGTCTCTGGATAGTTCATTTCAAAACCATTTTTTTTTGATTCTTAATTACCATTGTCTAATCAAAATTTTACAAATTAGAACTT
>Ga0209712_10002838_pt1 | contig 14172 bp, 11 predicted proteins | sample ArcOceMetagenome_FD_187443 | JGI IMG/M metagenome (GOLD analysis project Ga0209712, IMG submission 187443) | Marine eukaryotic phytoplankton communities from Arctic Ocean - Arctic Ocean - Greenland ARC118M Metagenome (SPAdes) (version 2) | ecosystem: Environmental > Aquatic > Marine > Oceanic...
TTACGCGCTATCCATACGCCGGGTCATGTCTGCAATCATCTATGCTTTTTATTAGAAGAAGAGGGCGTATTACTCGCCGGTGACCACATTATGAATGGGTCTACCGTTGTTATTGTGCCGCCCAGCGGCGATATGAAGGCTTATATCGCGTCTTTACAGTTACTTGAAACTTACCCACTCTTAAAAATTGCGCCTGCTCATGGGGAGCTGATGGAGCAGCCCTTAGAAACGCTTCGCTGGCTGGTTGAGCATCGGCTTGCTCGAGAGGCAAAGGTGATTAAAAAGCTTGCCTTGAACCCTGCTGTTAATTTAGCGACGCTAGTGACTCAGGTTTATGATGATGTGGATGAGTCGCTTCATGACTATGCTCAGTTGTCGTTATTAGCGCATCTTATTAAGTTAGAGCAGGAGTTGCTTGCGGTCAGTGTGGGCGAAGGTGATAAGCAGCAATGGCAGTTATTATAAAAATGAAATCAGTTATAAAGCCAACGACTAAGCCCTCTGTTGAAATATTAGCTGTCGCCCCAAAGAAGGCTGCAAAGGCTGCTTCAAAACGTGCGTCAAAAAAGGCCGTTAAGAAGGTACCAAAAAAGGTATTAAAAGAAGCAGTTAAGAAAGTGTCAAAGAAAGAATCAAAGGTCGAATTAAAGACCGAGTCCAAGAAGAACTCTAGCAAGAGCTCAAATAAGGCTTCAACTAAGACATTAAAAACAGCATCAGAATGGTTTTTATATATAGTCGAGTGTGCCGATGGACGAGTGTATACGGGTATCACTACGGACGTTGAACGACGTTTCTCTGAGCACAGTGAAGGCGGGATTAAAGGCGCAAAAGCGCTGCGTGGCAAGGGCCCTTTAAAGCTGGTTTTCCAACAGCAAATGCTGAATCGTTCTGATGCTAGCATTGCTGAAAGTGCGATAAAAAAATTATCTAAACAGCAAAAACTATTACTCATTGCGAAAGGTTTATATCAACCGCTTGATCATAAGCTTTAGTATTTTTTTGAGTTAAAGAGCTGTATCTCGCTTAATAACTTTAAGTGTTGTAAGTGTTATAAATATTGTAAACGTTGTAGGTGTTGTAATTGTTATAAGCAATTCAGTATTTATTTCTATTTGTTCTTTTTATTCATTATTTTTTTGCAGCGTTATACTCATTAATATATACATCAATATATTCATTCCTAGTTTTCCATACCTTCTTCTTATTAATCGACTACTTCACGTTTTCGTTACTTATTAACGCTCTTTGTTTTAACTAGGCAGTGCAAAGGACATGGCTGAGTTATAGTATTGCGCGCGGATTTAGTTCGCTTGAGCTATGGATTGTTGTTAGAAGAAATTTATGGAGGAATTTATGAAAAAGTCCAAGTTTTTTGGATGCGGTAAAGTGATGATGTCGAGTTGTATATTGTTTTTTATGAATACAGTTTATGCTGCGCTACCTAACTGTCAAAATTTAAAAGGTCAATGGGTGAATGACTTAGGTTCAACCCTAATTATTTCGAGTGTTAAAGACAATGGGCAATTATCAGGTAGTTTCGTTTCATCTGTACAAGCGGGTGATGAATCGTTTGTAGTCATGGGTTGGGTGAATGACACTTCAGCCCCCGAGGGCTTGGACCACTTAACGGCAATTACCTTTGCGGTGAACTGGGATGAGTACGGCAGTCTTAGCTCTTGGGCGGGCGGCTGTTCAATAAAAAACGGTGTTCCAACCATGTCCATGATATGGAATTTGGTTTTAGCCAATGCCCAGTTTGAGTGGGATCATATTCTGAGTAATAGCGATAGTTTTAGACCTAAAGAATAGCATTGATCTAAATAGATATTCCGTTAGAACTAAAGAACGCTGACGATTTAACTCAAGTTTAATATTTTGGCTAAACTGCTTTTATCATCTTTATTAAATGAAATGATTTGGTCAGCGGGTAGGTCTAATCGACGTGATTGACTACTGCCCAAGGGCGTTTCGCTGACGACATAAATGGGCGCAGTTATAGGTGCCGATAACGTTGCCACTGCGTCTTCTTCACTGCTGCCGTTTATGTCACTATTTGTCGATTCGTCTGTTTCTTCTTTGCCGCTTAACATAGCAAGAATTTCTAGCACGCTATCATAAGGCATGCCTAAGCCCACAAAAATAATATCGGGTGATTTCTGCTGAATGCGTTCAATGACTTGTGCCATCGAGGTTGCCACCATGCACTGCCATGCTTCATCGGCCAGTTCTTCAAGAAGTAATTTTCGTGATTCTGTTTCTGGTGCAATTAATAATGCAGAGCCACGGCGATCTTGTGGATTTAAATGGCGCAGTATCGTCGCCATGCGTTGACGATCAACTGGCTTAGGTAGAAATTCTGCCGCTCCTAAATCTAAACCGAGATTTTTTTCATCGAGCATCGATTGAAGTATAACGGGAATATGGCGAGTACTTGGAGACTCTTTTAATACCGATAACGCTGTCCAGCCATCAATATTGGGCATCATTAAATCCAGTAGAATTAAGTCGGGCTGTTGTTCATTCGCTATCGCAATACCTTGCTTGGCGTCGCTGGCTTCTAAGCCAATATAGCTTTCTTTTTCGAGGTGGCGTAACAGCAGTTGCCGTGACTCGGGGTCATCATCAATTACCAGTACTCGGCCTAATGCGTCTTCTTCTGAGACAGTTGTGATTTCGCTATTGTTTGGTGCGTTAAGGTCCAAGCCTAATTCTTGTTGGTTTTCTGCGGGTATGGCATCAGTACTTTTTTGAACAGGCGCGCGGGTAGGGAGCAATATAGTAAAGGTTGTGCCTTCATCTTCTGCACTGGTGACATCCATGGAGCCATCCATCAATTCAACAAACTGTTTGCAAATAGATAAGCCTAACCCTGTGCCGCCATATTTTTTAGAGGTGCTAGAGTCGGCTTGTACAAAGGCTTCAAATACGCGGGTTAGTTGTGAGGGTGTCATACCTATGCCGGTATCGCTTACGTGATAAACAGCATGACGCGTTTTTGCATTATAGGTAACAAGAATCGTTATTTTACCTTTGTGGGTAAATTTACAGGCATTGCTTAATAAGTTTAAAAACAACTGACGAAATTTAACTGCATCGTTATAAAGGTGAGGGATGTCTTGAGACTTTTCTAACACTAATAAATTTTCGCCTTTTTTGGCAATCGGCGCCATGGTGCTCATTAGCTCTTCAATAATATCAACGCTATCAAAGGTCTCATTAAACACGGTCATGTTGCCAGATTCGATTTTGGCTAAATCGAGTACATCATTAATTAATTGCAGTAGGTGACGGCCAGAACTGAGAATGCGCGCTAAGTCTTCGACGGCTTGCTCTGCGTCTAATGCTTTTTCTTCGCGATAATCTTCAATAATCATTTCACTGTAACCAATAATGGCATTCAGTGGTGTGCGAAGTTCATGACTCATGTTGGCAAGAAAGTTAGTCTTTGAGCGGTTGGCTTGGTCGGCTTTTTCTTTTGATTGCTGAACCTGTGCCATGGCGTTGCTTAACTTGTCGGACATTTCATTAAAGGCGATAGTTAAATCACCAATCTCGTCATCATTATTGACGGGAATGTGGTATTTGAGATCACCGCCACCTATGCGCACAGTACCGAGATTAAGTTCGTTTAACGAGCGGTTGGTATAGCGTATTAATAAATAACCAAGGCTTACCGTAAGCGCAATGGTAAACAAATAGATGGTCAGTGTAATGCGGTCAGTAAAGCGTACGGTTTTTTGTAGATCTAATGTTTGTTGTTCAGCGGCTAGAATTTCTAGTGATTCAAACTCACTAAGCAATTGCATAGAGTTGGCAAATTCGCGCTCAATTTTATTGGTCGATGGTGTTTGGTTATTGTTATAGCCAACATAAAAGCGATGCCAGCCATCATGCAATGCAGCATAGCCAGATAATAGATTGTTGTAGCTATCAACGGTCTCGGCATAGACATAAGGTTGCAAGCGACGTATTTCAGTTTGTAGGCTAATTAAATCAGAAAGGCCGTTTTCGATTTCTTCTTCACTCAGCTGCTCTTTGCCGCCATCTTTTAATGCATCGAGCACTAAAATTTCTTTTTCTTGGTTTTCTAGTAGTTGTCGAATGGTGACGGTGGCCAGCTGACTAGCAACGGCGTTTTGTAAGTTATCGAGTCTTAGGTTGCGATTTTCACTACTGAGTTGGTAGGTGAGGTTGGTGAGCGTAAATAACGCCACAATCGCAATAATTGAAATTGAGAGTCGAAGGCGCAGTGTTAATCTTGGCAGGGAAATCACAAAAAGTGTATCCGTTTATTAGTCGTTATAAAAACAATCATTAAAAAGACAGCCGTTAAATAACAGTTATTAAGCCGTCAGTAAATTATCTATTTTTGCGAGCAGTAGAGGGAAATCAATGGGCTTGGTTGTATAGTCATTGCAGCCAGCTGCGCGTGCTTTTTGTTCGTCTTCGGCCATTGCGTGCGCGGTTAACGCAATAATAGGCAATGACTCTGTAGCAGGGTTGGCGCGCAATTCGCGGCATGTTGCCCAGCCATTCAAAATAGGGAGGTTCATATCCATTAAGACGAGGTCGGGTTGTGAGGCAGCAATTTTTTTGAGCGCTTCTTCACCATCACCGGCAGACTCAATAGTAAAACCTTTGCGTTCTAAGCGTCGCGTTAACATATCGCGATTCATTTCGTTGTCTTCAACTAGGAGTATGCGAGTCATAAGTTCGCCTTGTGTTTTTCGTTAGATAAGTTGTTATTAGATGCATTGCCGTTAGATTCGCTTTTTTTAGCTGTGCTTGAAACGTCATTGCTTTTTATAGGGGCGTCGTTGCTTTTTTTGTCTGCCATATCAACTATACCGTTAATCGCAGTAACGCTAATAGTCTCTTTAACCCCTTTGGGTTGAAGCCTAAGCTCTCGGCCTGTTTGCAGGGTGAGGCTACAATGATCAAGTGTCGATTGTGCCACGAGTATTTCTCCCGGTTGCGTTTGATCTTCAACGCGAGAGGTAACATTAACGGCATGACCGACAACGCCATATTTTGCGCGTTTTTTCGAACCGATATTGCCGGCGACGACTTCGCCTGTATTGATACCGATACCAATACGTATGCTGGGTAAGCCTTCGGCGATATTTCTTTCGTTAATGGCATCCATTTCGGCTTGCATGGCGAGCGCGCAGGCAATAGCTCTATCGCTATCGTCGGCTTTGGCTACGGGTGCGCCGAATAGGGCGAGTATGGCATCGCCAATAAATTCATCTACCGTGCCGTCATGCGCCATAATAATATCGGCCATGGTGCCAAGGTAGTTATTAAGTACCTTAACGACTTTTTGAGGCGGAAGTGATTCACTGATAGTGGTGAAACCACGAATATCAGCCATCAATATGCTGACAGTTTGAAGCTGGCCACCCATATCTAAGCCGTCGGGTTTGTCGAGTAGCTTAGAAACAATTTCTGTTGATAAATAGCGACCAAAGGTGTTTTTGATAAAGCGATGGCTTTTTTCGAGTTCGTTACTTAGCTCGCGTTCTTTATCGACCCAGCGCTTTCTATCGAGGCCGGCATGTAAACGGGCTTGCAGTAATACTTTGTTAAACGGTTTTTGCAAATAGTCATCGGCACCGGCTTGAATGCACTTAATTACTTCGTCTTGATCGCTCATGCCTGAGATGACGATAACAGGGATGGCGCGCCAAAGTTGTGAGGCTTTAAGATCGGCGAGCACTTGGTGGCCGCTAACGACAGGCATAATGAGATCGAGTAAAATAAGATCGATATCATTGCTTCGTAAAACCTCATAAGCCTCGTCGGCGGTGGCGCAGGCAAAGGTTTCTAGCCCAAGTTGCTGGATATGCCGAGATAGCAGTTCTCTATTGGCGGGTTCATCATCGAGGATGAGGATATGGCCTCGATGATTTGGATGTTGTTGTTTAATCGCCGTCATGGCGAAAAGACTGCTGTCAGTCTGTTTAAGTCGTGTGCGTTCTAGGGTTGAAATGGTCTTTGCCGACCAAAGCATGATTTTATCGAGTAAATTACTCAATGTGGCGCTAGGCGCTTCGGCAGTATCTTTAATTAATTCGGCATAGCCTTTGGTTATACCAATAGCATTTCGAATATCGTGGCGCATTTCTGCACTATCGATGCTGTCGAGAGATACACCCTGCAAGTTGAGATCATCTAATTTGGCGACGCTAAGCTCAAGTGCATCATAAAGACGACTTAAATCGTCTTTTAACATGTCACTTAACTTATTTTTGACCAGCAACTGGCCGACCTTTACTTGAAGGCCTTGCAGTCGAACGAGTTCGCGTGTGGGAACTACATTACTCATGGACGCGTTATTCCAATGGCGGATTTTCCAATAGCGATGTTGGCTTGGTTAACGTGCAGTTATCTGCACTTTCTATTTAATTAAAGCTATTGAGTTAAAGGAGGCTAGTATAGCGTTATAGCGAAGGGTTTCAAAAGCGATTAAACAGACGATAACCTAAGAAATTTTGATCAATGAGTGATGAATTTGGATTAATTACCGCCTTTCTTGCCTAAATGTGCGAGTTTATTTTGAGGGATGAAATTAAAGTGCTATATTTGCCCCGTTTTTTAGGTATTGCCTTGAAAAGACAGGGCGAAATCGTTGAGAATTGCATGTTGAAATTGAACATGACGAATTTTAGCCTTAGTCACCGATATTTGAAGCTTGGATATCGGTGAGTCTTAGTGAAGATAAGACAGTATTTCAGAAAGAAATTAAGGCAAAAGGTAATACAGAAGATAAGACATAAATAGAATAGAAGTTTGTCTTTAAAACTGATCGTTAAACATAGATCGTTAAACATCGATCGTTAAACATAGATTGTTAGAATCTTGCGGAGATAACCATAGTGAGTGTGTTGAAAAGCGTTGAAATTTTTTCTGGCCTATCCGATACGGAATTGGCTGCTTTAGAAGAATCCAGTATTCGCAGAAGTTACCCTAAAAACACAGTAATCATTAATGAGAATGACGTTGCTGATTCTTTGTACGTTATAGAGTCTGGTAAGGTTAAAGTCTACTGCAGTGATAAAAACGGCAAAGAGTTTATTATGAATACGCTGGGTGGCGGTGATTACTTTGGCGAATTAGCGTTATTAGATGATGATCGACGTTCAGCCTCGGTCCGCACCATGGAAAAAGCCGATTTCTGCATTATTTATAAGCAGGATTTCAATCAGGTTTTGGATTTACATCCTAATATCGCAAAAACACTTATTCGCAATATTACTCGCCGCGTTCGTGCTTTAACTGAAAAAGTGAAAAGTCTGGCGCTGCAAGATGTTTATGGCCGTGTGACTAAAGTCCTGAACAGCTTGGCGACTGAGCGTAATGATGAGTTCTACGTTGAAGAGAAATTAACTCAGCAAGATATTGCTGATCGCGTAGGTGCTTCACGTGAAATGGTAGCGAGAATTCTTAAAGACCTCACTATTGGCGGCTATATTAGCTTTGAAAACCGACATATCGTTATCCATCGTCGTTTACCGGCTAATTACTAGTATCTGTCCTAGTTGGTCTGTTTCGATTAAGAGAAGCTGATTAACAAGCGAAATCAAAAAAGCCCCGCAATGCGGGGCTTTTTTGTGAGTCTCTCTTTCTAGTCAATCGAAAGCTAGGCTTTGGAGCTTTTTGTAGCGTTAATCGGCGTTGGTGGCAATCACCGTGCAGTCGATACTGCCATCGCCGAGTCGAGTATTGATTTTGTCACCTACTTCAACGGTTTGATGCGAGCGAATAATATTGCCGCTGCTGTCTTCGACAATCGCATAGCCGCGTTTTAAAGTCGCTAGCGGGCTAACCACGTTTAATGTCTCTACTACTCGGCGCCAGTGTTGTTGGCGACTATCAAGCTGCCTACGAATGCTGCGTACCATACGATCTTGCAGAAGGCGGGTCTGTTTTTGTCGTTGCTCAAGCAATTTGTCGGGAGCCGCTAAAAACAGGCGCTGTTGTAGTTGCTGCAGTTGTTCGCGACTGCGCTCTAAGCGATAGTTTAGGGCGCGCTGCATATCACTATCAAGCTGATCAAGTCGTTGTGCATGTTGAGCTAATTGATAGCTCGGATGTTTAACCCGTTTGGCCAATGATTGCAGCTGTAACTGAGCGTGATTAATCTGATAACTGATAAACGAATTTAAGCGTGCGCCAAGATGTTGAACGCGATGCAGCAACCCTTGTCTATCTGGGCTGAGTAATTCTGCGGCGGCAGTGGGGGTTGCCGCGCGGATGTCGGCAACAAAATCGGCAATGGTGGTATCGGTTTCATGCCCAACAGCGCTAATAATGGGTAGCTCACTGCGGAAAATTGCTTGCGCGACAACGGCTTCATTAAACGCCCATAAATCTTCAATAGAGCCGCCACCACGGCCAACAATAATGGCATCCGGGCTGACATTGGTAGTAGAGATAAGCCCTGGCGTAGCCGATAAAGCATCTGTTTGATTATCCTTTGACCAGCGATTAGCCGTGTCGATGGCATTGGCAATGGCTTGGGCTGCGCCATCACCTTGCACGGCAACAGGGATCACGATGAGCTGAATACCGCAAAAGCGTCGCTCAAAGGTGGTTTGGATATCACGAATAGCGGCACCTTGTGGCGAGGTGATAATCGCTACTTGGCGTGGAAAGTTGGGTAATGGCTTTTTGTGATCGGGGTCAAATAGCCCCTGTTTTTCAAGGTCGCGCTTAAGTGCTTCGAACGCTTGTTGTAATTCGCCTACACCTGCTGGCGCCATTCGCTCAGTAATAAACTGATAGCTGCCGCGAGGAGCGTAAAGGCTAAGCTTTCCCGTTAGAACAACTTGCTGGCCATTTTCGGGTTTAAAGCGAACAGACTTATTTTTGAAGCTAAACATAGCTGCACGCAGCTGGCCTTCATCATCTTTTAAAGTGAAATACCAGTGGCCGGAGCGGTGTTGAATAAGATCTGAGATCTCTCCCTCGACTTGAACGCCACTAAATGCGCCTTCCAAACAGTTTCTTGCCTGTTGGTTGAGGGCGGATACGCTCCAAACAGTATCTTTGGTGGCGTTTTGATCGAAACTGCTAGATTGATAGGACATATGCGAATTGTATGCGTCATAGCGCATTGATGCCAGTTTTCCCATTTACCGAAATGCTTTGCGGGCTTATAATGCTGGGCTCAGTGATGTAAGCGAGCTATTGCCTTTTGGCGGTATTTACCCGTTTTATTGCTGCACCTATCTCACCCATGTTTGCTGATACTGGATTCGTTGAATAACGACCAGATGAGCGACCATTAACAGGACGCTGGTTTATGCCACGAATTGCTTACGAAGCACTCACATTTGATGACGTGTTATTGCTGCCCGATTACTCAGAAATTGTGGCGCGCGATGTCAACATGCAAACGAAGTTGACGAATAAAATCCACCTTAATATTCCATTGGTTTCTTCTGCCATGGATACCGTGACTGAATCACGATTAGCGATTGCTTTGGCTCAGGCCGGCGGTATCGGTATTGTGCATAAGAATATGTCGGTTGATGAACAGGCGAGAGAAGTGCGCGCTGTGAAGAAATTTGAAAGTGGTGTGGTTCGTGACCCCATCACGATTGAGGCCGATGCCTTGGTCAGTGAATTACTAGAGATTAAGCAACAGCATAATATCTCGGGCGTTCCTGTTCTTAAGAATGGCGATTTAGTGGGTATTGTTACCAGCCGTGACGTTCGCTATGAAGCGGATCACGACGCCAAGATTTCGACGATTATGACGCCTAAAGATCGATTGGTTACCGTGAAAGAAGGTACACCACCAGAGCAGGTTAAGCATGTGCTGCATGAAAACCGCATAGAAAAAGTGTTAGTGGTTAATGATGACTTTCAACTTTGCGGCATGATTACCGTAAAAGATTTGGATTTAGCTCAGCGCTTTCCTAATGCCTGTAAAGATGAGTCGGGTCAATTACGTGTTGGTGCTGCAGTCGGCGTAGGAGGTGATACTGAAGAGCGTGTTGCCTCATTAATTGAAGCGGGTGTTGATGTCATTATTGTTGATACGGCGCATGGCCATTCTAAGAATGTATTAGATCGAGTTAGCTGGATCAAAAAACATTTTCCTGAAACACAAGTTATTGGCGGTAATATCGCAACAGGTGCTGCGGCATTAGCCTTAGTCGAAGCCGGTGCCGATGCCGTTAAAGTAGGTATTGGTCCAGGATCAATTTGTACTACCCGTATTGTTACGGGTGTGGGTGTGCCACAAATTACAGCTATCTCTGAAGTAGTAAAAGCATTAGACGGTAAAGTGCCGGTAATTGCCGATGGTGGTATTCGTTTTTCTGGTGATATCTCTAAAGCGATTGTAGCCGGTGCGCATAGCATCATGATTGGTAGCTTATTGGCGGGTACTGAAGAAGCACCTGGCGAAGTTGAGTTGTATCAAGGTAGAACTTATAAAGCGTATCGTGGCATGGGCTCTATCGGCGCTATGGCGCAAAAACAAGGTTCAAGTGATCGTTATTTCCAAGACGCCAGTGCCGGTACTGAGAAATTAGTGCCTGAAGGTATTGAGGGTCGTGTGGCTTATAAAGGTCCAGTTAATCGAATCGTTGCTCAGCTTGTCGGTGGTCTGCAATCATCAATGGGTTACACCGGTTGTGTCGATATTGAAAAAATGCGCACCGTACCTAAGTTTGTCAAAGTTACGGCAGCGGGCATGAGTGAAAGCCATGTTCACGATGTGAGCATTACGAAAGAAGCACCCAATTATCCTGTTCAGTAGCTATCCTGTTCAATAGTTATCTGGTTCAGTAATTGCTCGGGTTTTTGCAGATAGTTGATGTTAGTTTTTCATAGCTAACGGTTTAAAATAGCGGCGCCGTTTGCGCCGTTTTTTATTTTAATCTTAAGCCCATTCTTTATATTATTTTTATTAAAAAGCGTTAGGTCATCATGAGTTCAGATATTCAAAGTCAAAGTATTCTTATTCTCGATTTCGGTTCGCAGTACACACAATTAATTGCGCGACGGATTCGTGAGATTGGTGTGTTCTCCGAAATTCGTGCATGGGATATTAGCGCAGAAGAAATTCGTGCCTTTAATCCTCGCGGCATTATTCTTTCTGGTGGTCCTGAGTCAGTAACCGACGGTGACAATGCACCTCGCGCGCCTGAAGGTTTATTTGAAATGGGCTTGCCTATTTTAGGTATTTGCTACGGCATGCAAACCATGGCTAGTCAGTTAGGCGGCAAGGTAGCTACCTCTAATGTGCGTGAGTTTGGTTATGCGCAGATTAAAGTGGAATCTGAGAGTGCCTTGCTGCGTGATATTAAAGATCATATTAGTGATGACGGTGAGTCATTATTAGATGTATGGATGAGCCATGGTGATAAAGTGGTGGCAATGCCAGACGGTTTTGAATTAATGGCTTCTACGCCTTCATGCCCAATAGCGGGAATGGCGAATAAAGATAAAAACTTTTACGGTATCCAGTTTCACCCCGAAGTAACTCATACCTTACAAGGCGAGCGAATTTTTCAACACTTTGCACTAGATATTTGTGCTTGTCAGCCACTGTGGACAGCCGCAGCCATTATTGAAGATCAAATTGCTCGTGTACGTGAGACAGTAGGTGATAGCCATGTGTTACTCGGTTTATCTGGGGGCGTTGATTCGTCTGTGGTCGCCGCGCTACTGCATAAAGCGATTGGTAATCAGTTGACCTGTGTTTTTGTTGATAACGGATTGTTACGCAAAAATGAAGGCGACATGGTAATGGAGATGTTCGCTAAAAATATGGGTGTAAAAGTGATTCGCGCTAACGCCCAAGATAAGTTTCTAAATGGTTTAGTGGGTGTCAGTGATCCCGAGGCCAAACGTAAAGTAATTGGTAATACCTTTATTGAGATCTTTGATGAAGAATCGCAAAAAATTGATAATGTTCAATTTCTTGCTCAAGGTACTATTTATCCTGATGTTATTGAATCGGCAGCATCAAAAACCGGTAAAGCGCATGTCATAAAGTCGCATCATAATGTCGGTGGCTTACCCGATGATATGGCGCTGAAGTTGGTAGAGCCACTGCGTGAATTATTTAAAGATGAAGTGCGTAAAATTGGTGTTGAATTAGGTTTACCTTACGATATGGTTTATCGCCATCCGTTTCCTGGGCCTGGTTTAGGTGTGCGTATTCTGGGTGAAGTTAAAGAAGAGTATTGCGATATTTTGCGTGAAGCTGATGCCATATTTATTGAAGAGCTACATAACTTTGGTTGGTATCAAAAAACCAGTCAAGCGTTTGCAGTTTTCTTGCCGGTAAAATCGGTAGGTGTAGTGGGCGATGCACGCCGCTATGAATGGGTTATTGCATTACGTGCGGTTGAGACAGTTGATTTTATGACGGCTCGCTGGGCTCACCTACCTTATGAGTTACTTGAAAAAGTATCTAACCGGATTATTAATGAGATTGAAGTTGTTTCTCGCGTGGCTTATGACGTATCGAGTAAGCCGCCAGCGACGATTGAATGGGAATAATTGATTCGATATGGTTTTTGATTTTATTATAAAAATAATTTAGGAGAGTTGTTAGGTTCGATAAGTTTTAATAGTTGATCTTGAGGTTTTTTCTCTTAGTATCAATTCAGATTTAGGGATTACAGTATTTATTGCAGCATATAGATAAAGGATTATCGATGAAGCGACGCGCGCGCTTGTTAAAAGGATTTATTATTGCTGGATGTCTTTTTGGGATTCTGGTTTCCGCTTTTATGTCTGGATTTTTTGTTGGGCATAGGGAGGTTTTTCCTTATGAAGAGCTAAGAAAGCTTCGTTGGAGTCTTTTTCCTGAGACTAAAGTAAAAACAACAAAAAAAGTATCTAACAAGCTGGAAATGTTCGAAGAGTTTTCCCCTGATGTAGATTTTGTATTTGTTGGTGATAGTCTTACCCATTCAGGAAGGTGGAACGAGTTTTTTCCTGCAATCTCTGTAGCAAATAGAGGGGTTGGTGGCGATAAGACGGCCGACGTCAAAAATCGATTGAACACTATTTTATCAACAAATCCAAAATATGCATTTATTATGCTTGGCATCAATGATATCTATAGTTATGTAGCGATAGATAAGGTGCTAGAAAACTATGCTGAAATAGTTGAAGTGCTTCAAAAAAATCATATCAAAGTTGTTATTCAATCTACCATTCAGTGTTCACAAGTTAAATGTAATGAAAGAGTAGGCCAAGTTAATAAGATGAACGGGCTTTTAAGGATTTATGCTGAAGCGAACGGTGTAAAATTTCTGAGTCTTAATGAACTTTCATCTGTTGATGGTTTGGATTCAAGTTTGACTTCAGATGGTATTCATTTGAGTGTAAAAGGTTATCGAGTGTGGGTAGATATTCTTGCTGATGAAATTGAGAATATTGGCAAAATAAGATTTTAATATTTTAATATTTTTGAATAGAAATTAATAACGATTGAGTGGGAATAATTGATGAGTAAAGCTTTACTTCGAGCCAGTTTGGCTGAGTTCGTTGGTACCTGTTTTTTAGTGATGGTGGTTATTGGTTCTGGCATTATGGCTCAAGGCTTATCGGCCGATCAGCTCAGTGTATTGTTAGCCAATACCATAGCAACCGGTGTAGGTTTAACGGCGCTGATCTGGATTTTTATCGCTATTTCAGGCGCGCACTTTAATCCCGTCGTTAGTCTGGTGATGTTCTTAAAAAAAGAAATCGATGTTAAGCAATTAATCGCTTTTATTGTTTTTCAATGCGCCGGTGGTTTGTTTGGTGTAGTGCTGGCGCATGCGATGTTTGGCTTGGATATTTTTCAAGTGTCAGTGAATGATAGAGGCGGATTTAATATTTATTTGTCTGAAATCGTGGCAACTTTCGGCTTACTGATGACGATATTAGGCGTGAGGAAATTACATTTACTTGCTGTAGCACCGGCTGTTGGCCTCTATATTTCAGCGGGTTATTGGTTTACGTCTTCAACTTCTTTTGCAAATCCTGCGGTCACCATTGCGCGTGGCTTCACTGATAGTTTTACCGGAATCAACCCAGACTTTATTGTGGCATTTATTGCAGCTCAGTTAGTGGGTGCAGTTTTGGCAATGCTATTTATGGGCTTTCTTCAAGAAGAATAATTGGCTTAGCGCCGAGAGGTTGGTTTAAAGA
>Ga0209712_10002839_pt1 | contig 14162 bp, 11 predicted proteins | sample ArcOceMetagenome_FD_187443 | JGI IMG/M metagenome (GOLD analysis project Ga0209712, IMG submission 187443) | Marine eukaryotic phytoplankton communities from Arctic Ocean - Arctic Ocean - Greenland ARC118M Metagenome (SPAdes) (version 2) | ecosystem: Environmental > Aquatic > Marine > Oceanic...
CCTTATGGCACAGAAGAGGATTTGGATAGAATGCTTGCGATTGCGGAATCAAAGAGTCTGACGGATTATTTAATCAAAGAATTTGATTTATACAATCATTATGAAATTGATTCAACGGAGGAAAAAGCACCTTACAAAATTAAGAAAAAACTATTCAAGCTCTACAATGCTCAAAAAAATGCATTTGGAGAAATTGAAATTTCTGTAGAAGATAAGGACAAAAATTTGGCAAGAGATATGGCAAATGCAATCCGTGTCAAAATGGATTATATCGACCAACAATTGATGAAAGAAAATCAACGTTCAACCGTTTTGATGTATCAAAATGAACTGAATGGAAAGGATGCTTATTTGAAAATAATGAAAGATAGTCTTTCCGGTTTTCGTCAACAATATGGTATTTATGATATTAAGGCACAAGGGGAATTTGTATCTCAAACAATTCCAAAAATTCAAGCTGAATTATCTGGTGTTCGAGCAAGTTTAAAATATTATCGAAGTATTGGAATGAAAGATTCTGTTCGTTCTGTCGAAGGAAGAGAACGAGATTTAGCGGGTAAATTAGCCGCTTTCTCGGGTTCTGGCGATGGTTTTAATTTGAGCACTTTCAACGAAGGACGTGAAAAAATCTTGTTCCTTGAGCAATTTTTAGAATCTTACTCAGAAGAAATGGCGGAGCAACGAGAGATTTATCGTCGTTACAAATCAGTTGCAGAAGCTAATATTCCATCTATTTATACCGTCGAGGCTGCTTATACACCGATTGTAAAGTCATATCCAGTTCGCTGGTTGATTGTCATTGGATCTATGTTTATAGCCTTCATTTTGGCAATTATGTCCATTCTAATTCTCGATCGCTACCGAGATGTAGCGTGGAATGAAATCCTTTCTGATTAATTATTAAATGTTAAATATTAAGTATTAATTCATCACGGATTAATACTTAATATTCAATGATTAATATTTCCTTTTGAGCAATCTTTTCAATATATCATTAACTAAAGAATACGCACTGAGTGAAAAACTATTTTGGTTTTTCGCAGCACTATCGCTATTGTCTATTTTTACGGCATTAGTAACGGATGTGTTGTACTTAGTCGCTGTGCCTTTTGCTGTAATTTTCTTCTATTTGGTGATTGTCGATTTTCGATTAATCTACTATCTACTAATGCTTTTTGTACCGCTTTCAATAGAAGTACAACTGGGAAGTTTAGGAACAGATTTGCCGACTGAACCGCTGGTTGTCGGTTTGATGCTGGTTTTTATCATTCAAGTTATCGCAAAGAAGAACGATAATTTTGAATTTTATCGGCATCCAATAATATGGCTTTTGGCTTTATATTATTTTTGGATGCTCTTTTCGACCGCTTTTTCTGCCAATTTCATGGTTTCGTTCAAACAGTTTTTAGCAAAAACGTGGTTTATCACCGTTTTTGTCTTTATGACGGGACAATTAAATCGAACCGAAAAACAAGTCAAAACGCTATTTTGGGTCATTCTAATGCCAAATTTATTCGGAATCGCTTGGGTTTTATATCACTTCAAAGCCTACTTTTTCTCGTTTGAATATGTGAATGAAGCGATGACGCCTTTCTATCGAAATCATGTGAATTATGCAGCGATATTGACGTTGTTTTTTCCATTCGTATTCTTCGCAATAAGTTGGTATAAGCGATTTTCGTTAAAATGGTTAATCCTTTTGGGAACTGCCGTTTTATTTTTGGTTGCGATTCAGTTGACCTATACTCGGGCAGCTTATGCAGCTTTAGGAATCGCCTTCGGGGCATATTTTATCATTCGCTTGAAATTGACAAAGTATGCGATTGGCTCTGCTTTAATCGTAGCCGTTTTAGGTGTCCTATATGTTACGAATAATAATAAATACATCGATTACGCACCCGATTATCACAAAGCAATTTCGCATTATGAGTTCGATGACTTAATGAGTGCAACAACCAAATTTGAAGATGTATCCACAATGGAACGGGTTTATCGTTGGGTTGCAGGTTATCAAATGATTGATAAACGTCCGATTACAGGTTTTGGACCAGGAAATTTTTATAATTTCTATAAAGGTTATTCTGTCGGAATGTTCCGAACTTATGTAAGTAATAATATTGATAAATCAGGTGTTCACAATTATTATTTAATGACTCTGATCGAACAAGGGTTTCCAGGCTTATTGATTTTCTTACTTTTAGCCTTCGGAGTCTTAATCAAAGGCGAACAAATTTATCACGAAACCGATATTAATAATACGACTCGACGTAATATGATCATGGCGATTATGTTATCACTGATTATCATTTACGCCTTTTTATTAATCAACGATTTGTTAGAAGCTGCAAAAGTTGGCTCATTCTTTTTTATCAATTTAGCTTTATTGGTTAATTTGGATTTGATGAATAAAAAAGATAAGAAAGCGTTGGACATTGGTAAGGAGTAGTCAAACGGTTCAAAATATTTTGACTATTTTAATAAGATTATTCAGGATTAAGGACATTTTGAAAGTGTCTTTAATCTATAAAAATATTGAGCTGAACCTTAATCTACAAAGTAATATCAAATCGGTAATCTTATCATCATTAACCGGTAAAAATGCCTTAATTCACACAATTAATACCTATTTATTTCCTTCAAGCGGCAAAATAAATCATTTTTAGTACTCGTTTTTCTATCCGGAATAATGCATAAATATTGGTCATTAGGCATTATCAAAATATTCGTACTTCCGATATGGATTTTACACGTTCTAATCTTCCCTTTTATAATCAAAAATTCTCTTCAATTTTAGCGTCGAAATAAATAAGTATCTGAGCAAAAGTAATAACACATTTAAAATCAGCGAAATCCGAGGAAGCAAAACAGTAAAAAAAAGCAAAAAAAAATCCTCGCACCGTAGTACGAGGATTACAACAATCTAAAAAACGCAGCAACTTAGATTCTTTTATACTTTATGAACTTACTGCTCACAGCAAATTCATAAAGTGTTCTTTTTTAAGAATTTCGGAATAGATTAATCCAATATTAGAACGGTAAATAATAAGTAATTTTTAATTCGTAATTCAATCAAAACTCTTCCAAACCGGTCAATCGTTTTCTCACTTTAAGTATCTTTCTGATTTCTAAAACATCGACCACAAAGGGATCAAACTCTTCTACATTATCTGAAACCAACCTTAAATGTGTACAATTTCCTTTAGAGTCAAACTGACGGTAAACGCGTTTTACCCAAACTGCAGAATTCGTCACAATCGCATAAACTTGATTATCTCGAATATGACTATTTTGCTGGACTGGACTACAAATCACCATATCGCCACTTGTAACCGTCGGTTCCATGCTTCGGCCATTGATATTGAAAGCCACCAAATCACCATCAACACCCGGAATAAAAAATCGCTGATTATCTTCCAAGACTTCAACGCTTATCGTATTACTCGAAAAAGCCTCAACACTTGTAAATAATATATTAGGATGGAAAGGAATATTTAATATCATCGCTATTCGTTCGTCTGGAGAAGGCAAATCCTTTTTATTCAAAAATAATTTGCCTTCTCCCTTAAACATAAAATCTTCACTCACACCAAAGCTATCACATAACTTTTTTGCTTGATCAAGTGTAATTTTTCGATCATCCGTATCATTCAAATAACAGGTAATGATATGACCTCTCGTTCCCAATTTTTGGGCAAAAGCAGTCATGCTTTTTACACGATTACTTTTTACAATTTCTGCTCGTTTCACAAGCTCTTCAAAAACAACCTTAAACCGTTCATTTAATGCGATACGTTCTGTCATTCGATTATGATTGATTCTGTTTCTAAAACAACCGCAAGATAAAACAAATTATTTCAAATTAAAACTATTTTGCGTATTTTATTTAAGTTTTTTGGTGATATTGTATTTTGTTTAATTTTTGTGCTCTATAAATTTGAACCATAAACCTTCATATGAAAACACCTTCATGCCTATGAATTACATATCGCTAATACGTCGGATAACTTTATAAATACGTGTAAAGTCATTGACTTCTTCTATGAAAGGATCATTTTCTAAATAATTTGCAGAAATGAGTTTTAATTCTCTAACCGTATCCTTTTTATAAATCGGCTGAATGTATTTTACCCAAATCGAACCATTATTTTTAATTGCATAAATTTCGTTTTCATGAATATCATCAATATGTTCAATCTCTCGGCAAATCACCAAATCACCAAAATTCAAAACTGGATACATACTATTTCCTTCAATGTGAAAAGCGAATAAACCATCGCCTTGTACACCCGGAATTGCGAAGTTATAACCTTCAGATTCATCAGACGAAGGACCTACGTCAACTGATGCACCTGCAAAGGCTTTGACGTTTGTGAAGCGAATATTTCCTCTTGTTACAGGAGTGATATAACGACTTTTAATCGTTTTTGAGGGAACCGTTTCTTGGTTTTTTTTAATTGAAATCTCAAGACCAAAAGGTTTCCCAATTCCATCAAACATATACGATTCATTCACACCATATTCATTACATAAAATGCGAGCGTGCTTATAATCTATCTGTCTTTTTTGATTTAAAAACTTATCCAGTAAATGTCCGTATTGTTTTGAACCTAAAAGTTTTTCAGCAAAAGCAGCTTTACTTTTTGTAGAATGATTCTTCCGAATTTCTCCTTTTCCCTTTAATAATTGATATACTTCCGCAAACCTATTTGTGAGTGCGACTCTATCCTGACCATTGTATTTTTTCATGCTGAAATTCTTTTTAAAACAATAAATTGTTGCAAAACCTACCGCAATTTACAATATTTTGTTTTAAAAACAAATAGTTTCAATATTTTAACTGTAATATTTTGTTTTATGATGATTATTCTATATTTCAAAAACGTATAATACTTTAGAGATATTCACCTGAATTCCTCCTTTATTCGTATCTTCATATCTTTAGAAATACAAAACTGTAAAACCTTTAATTGTTATGTCTAACTTTAGAAATCCTGAAAGATTATACCTATCTCGTATCGTTTTTGGTGTGATGAAATGGGGTATTTGGGGACACGATTTGTCTTCAAACGAAATGCAAAAACTCATTGAGCAAAGTATTGAATTAGGTGTTACTACATTTGACCATGCAGATATTTATGGTCATTATACCACAGAAACAACATTTGGTGAAGCCATTAAAAATAAATCGTCTTTGCGGCAACAGCTGCAAATCGTTACGAAATGTGGTATCAAAATGCTCGCTCCAAATCGACCAAATCATAAGATAGCGTCTTATGATAGTAGCCATTCACATATTTTGCAATCGGTTGACACATCGCTGCAAAACTTACATACTGATTATATTGACTTGCTATTAATTCACCGTCCAAGTCCATTGATGAATCCTGCAGAAATTGCAGAAACTTTCCGTCAATTACGACAAGCAGGGAAAGTCAAATTTTTTGGTGTTTCTAACTTTACACCGTCGCAATTTGAAATGTTGAATTGGCATTTTAAATTAGAGACTAATCAAGTTGAAGCATCGATTATGCACACAGAGCCATTTTTCGATGGAACGTTCGATCAATGTCTAATAAAACGAATTCCTCCGATGGTTTGGTCGCCACTTGGCGGCGGAAAAGTATTTACGGATTTAGAAGATAAACAAGTCATTCGTATTCAAAAAGTAGCAAAAAAATTAGGCGAAAAATATAATGCTGATATTGACCAAATTCTATTCGCATGGTTACTCAAACATCCGTCAAAAGTTCATCCTGTACTGGGAACCGCTCGAATTGATAGATTGAAAAAAGCGGTAGATGCCACTCAAATTAATCTGATACAAGAGGATTGGTTTGAATTATTAGAAGCATCTCGAGGGCACCAAGTTGCTTAAACGGACGCTCGTCCAGCTATGGCTATCGCAAAGGAGTCGTTTGATGGTTGAACCCTTCCCTTAAAAGGAAGGGAATCTCAACGAAAGAATAATCTTTATTTTCTTACGATTACTCCGCCTCTTCACCATCGAACAAAACGTCCGTAAAAAAGACTTATGGAAAAGATTTATGATGATATTTTGAAATTTTATTTTGCTCAAAATTATTTAGAAGTAGCAGTTCCAACGGTTCGGAAACAGTTTACCGGCGAAAATTGGAAAGCAAAACTGATAAATTATATGATGCCGTTTGCGAAATTTGCAAAGCGGCATTTTGAATATAATCGAAAATTTAAATCGCATTTTACGACTAAAAATATTGGTAAAAAGGCTTGGTTATTTATTGGTTCGCAGAATAATCGAAGTACTTTGAAGTTTTTATTGGAGGAGTTGGAGGATTCGATTTTAGTCGGTTATGGCATTCCATTGCACGAAAGTGATCACTTTCAAATTCCATTCTATCGGTCAGTTTTAAGTGCTTGGAAGTTTCCAAAAATATGGAATTATTTTTGGCACAAATATGGAAATCGTGCTGTAAAATATGGTGATTTCCTTTTTAATTGTGTTGGATTATATGAAGTCGCTTATGCCGCTTTGGAAAAATATCGTCCCAAATGTTTGATTTTAGCAAATGATCATAGCGAAAAACAACGGGCTTTACGTTATGCCGCCAAAGAATTGAATATTCCAATAGTTTATATTCAGCACGCTTCGATTAGTAATTTTATGCCACCATTGGACTTTGATTTATCGCTTTTAGAAGGTCAAGGAGCTTGGGATAAATACAAAACGCTCGGCATAATTAAAGGTGATGTTCGACTAATCGGAATGCCGAAATTTGATAATTTTATTCAATTTCGGAATGATTCAACGACCATTCAAAATATTGGTATTTGTGCTAATTTATTGGATAATCAAGCCGATATCACACGGTTGATAAATGCGACTCAAGTGAAATTTCCAGAATGCAAAATCACTTTTCGCCCACATCCTGGCGATAAACGTATTTTTGAAATTCCGAATATTATCAAAAAATCTACGAAAACAGAAAGTATTTTCGACTTCCTGAAACGTCAAGATTTGATTATTGCCGGCAGTTCTTCCGTTCATTTGGAAGCTGTTTTATTGAATGTTTCCAGTATTTATTTTGAGGTTTCAGAATTGCAAGAAAATATGAAAGATGCGTATGGTTATGTGAAAAATGGTTTGGTCGAGCAAGCAAGTAATTTAGATAATTTAATGAATAAAATTGAATTAGGAATTAATAATCGTCCATCGGTTTTGCATAAAGCTCGATATTATAATGCCGTCATCGGAACGGAAAATGATGGAAAAAGTGGTGCTTTGGCGGGGAAGTATATTCGAGCATTTCTGGAAAATAGGTGTTAATCTGTTACTCTATTGACGTTCGGATTAATTGAATTTTATTCTTTGAAATAGTAAAATACCAAAGCTTTTAAGAACTCAACTTTAACGTCAACGCAACAACACATCAATACCTATTTTTCAAACTTTTACTATCTTTGCGACATGAGCAGAATCATGGCAATTGATTATGGTACAAAAAAGACGGGAATCGCTGTAACGGATCCTTTGAAGATTATCGCAAATGGTCTGGATACGGTTCCTACGAATCAATTGATGGACTTTTTTGAAGAGTATTTTTTTACGGAAACGGTTGAAACGATGGTGTTTGGTGAAGTGACTCGAGCAGATGGAACGCCGGGAAGTAATCACGAAAAGATTCAGAAACTGATGAAACATATTTCGACAAAATATCCGAATATTAAAATGACAACTTTTGATGAAAGTTTTACTTCTCTAAGAGCGAAGGAAATTATTATGAAAAGTGGTGTTAAAAAGAAAAAACGTCGAGATAAATCCTTGGTCGATAAAATAAGTGCGATTCTGATTTTGCAAGATTATATGGAAGCGAATGGTATTTGATGGCGATTCGATGCAATTACAAGGAAAGTATCATTATATGAATTTTGGATTACGAATGGATCTATTTCGTTACTAAATTAAATAAATATTTATAAAGACCTGACAGGTTTTTAAAACCTGTCAGGTCTGGTTATTAATAACAAACTTTTTAAATAATGGTATTACCAATATACGCATACGGACAACCGGTTTTGAAGAAAGAAACGGAGGATATTACGAAGGATTATCCGAACTTGCAGAAGTTGATAGATAATATGTTCGAGACGATGTATCACGCTGAAGGTGTGGGTTTAGCTGCTCCTCAGATTGGTTTAGGAATCAGATTGTTCATCATGGATACGGTTCAGATTCAAGATGAAGGACAGGAAGGTTTAGGAATCAAAAAGGTGTTTATCAATGCAACGATTCTTGAGGAAAAGGGGGAAGAATGGATTTATGAGGAAGGTTGTTTGAGTATTCCAAAAATCACTGGTGATGTAGAACGTCAGCCTCGAATTTTGATTGAATATTATGATGAGAACTTCAAATTACATGAGGAATGGCATGATGATATGAATGCTCGTGTGATTCAACATGAATATGATCATGTGGATGGAATTCTATTCTTAGAACATTTGAAACCCTTGAAAAAGCGAATGTTGAAAAGGAAATTAGAAAGTCTTAAAAAAGGAGATACCGAAGCAGATTATAAGATGGTTTTTTATAATGCGAAGAAAAGACGGTAAGTTATTAATGAAAGTTAAAACAACAAATTAAAAACCTATCTCAAGAAGGCTATAATTAAAAAATATAGCTAATATTTGTCAGAAGGCATTTTAAAAATGCCTTCTGATTATTTTTCTACTCATTACAAGATTTTAATTTAATCGCCGAGAATATTAAAATAATTATCATAATTTTGTAAATATCTAATATTTGACTAATTTTGATGTTGGGAATCAAGCGGTTAAATTAAAATCATACATTTTGAGCGTTCTTGTTTACATAAATCAATAAAAAACTAAAAATTACTCAGATTAAGGAACCGTCAACAGATAATTTACCCATTTTCCTTGCTCTTTTTCCTTTTTTCTATCCCAAAAATTTGGGATAAATTGTAAAAACACTCGACATAACTACGGCTATATCTGCGTTTTTTGCCTTGAATGAAAAAAAATAGCTTTGCAAAGTTCGGATGGATTATTTGTTATCTATTAACCATTAAAATAAATTTCACTAACATTAATACAATTAAAGAGCTTGAAACTATGGAAGGTTTCAATGTATGAGCACTCAATTCATTATGGTTGAGGTTTCATGCTGATTTACTAAATTTTAAATTCTAAGTATTATGTTAAAAAAACAATTTTTGAAAAAGAAGCCGATGTGTAAAGTAACATTTCGTTTACCTGCCGAGGCTTGTGAAACAGCAACTTCTGTGAAACTTGTTGGAGATTTCAATGAGTGGAATGAGGAAGAAGCAGTTGAATTAAAATCTTTAAAAAATGGTGACTTCAAAACTATCCTTAATTTAGAAACTGGTAAAGATTATCAGTTCCGTTACTTAATTGATGGCGAGAAATGGGAGAACGATTGGGAAGCTGACGAGTATGTTACAAACGAACACGGAACAGAGAATTCTGTAGTCGTTTTGTCAGAAGCATTAGCAAACTAATTATCACTAATCATGGAAATTATAAGGGTTTTATCTGAAGATAAAACCCTTTTTTATTGAGGCATATTATGATTTTTATCACAATTATAATAAAACTCATAACCCACAACGTGCAATACGCCACACAAAAATTCCTCTTTTTTGTGTATCTTAACTCCAAATTCAAAACTCAAATGAAAGAAAATATTACTCAAGCTTACTGGACGAATCGTTACGAAACTCAATTTACAGGTTGGGATATTGGTTATCCTTCGACGCCAATAAAAGCATATTTTGACCAAACCAAAGATAGAGACTTAAGGATTTTGATTCCCGGAGCTGGCAATGCTTACGAGGCAGAATATCTACATCAACAAGGTTTTCAGAATGTTTTTGTATTAGATATTGCACAGCAACCGTTGGATAACTTAGCGAATCGAGTTCCTGATTTTCCGAAATCACATCTGATTTGCGATGATTTCTTCGAGCATCAAGGCGAGTATGATATTATTGTGGAACAAACCTTTTTCTGTTCATTTCCACCTTTGCCGAAAACGCGTCAGGCTTACGCCAACAAAATGGCGAGCTTATTAACAAAAGGTGGAAAACTAATGGGTTTATGGTTTAATATTCCATTAACCGGCGATCTGGAAAAGCGTCCTTTCGGTGGTTCAAAAATGGAATACTTGACCTATTTTGAAGCAAATTTTGAGATTCAAATTTTAGAGGAATGTCATAATTCTATTCAACCTCGTTTGGGGAGTGAATTTTTTGGTTTGATGATGAAAAGATAAATCTCGAAGAAGAATAACGCCATAAAAAATGCGGTATAAACCTTAAGGTTTATACCGCATTTTTTATGGCTGAATTGGAATTACGATGTCAGAACATAAAATAACGCGTCTCTTATCATTCCTAATTCATCAATAATTTATCATATCGTAATCCGTCGCACCTTTCACCTCTATTTTCATCGTAACCCCTTGTGGATCAATAAAGAAAACTGTCATTTTTCCTGTCAAACGTTGAGCGACGCTCATTTTACGAACCCATCCAGTATTCATATCTAAAAGTACCAGACCCTCTTGCTGTCCTTGCAAATTAAATTTTAAATGCATCATATCCATATCAATTCCTTTAAAATTAGGATCTTTCTTCAAATCTGCTTTAATCTCCAAATAAGCGATATTATTTTTGATTTCTTTCAGCGTATAAGTCATCGTAGAAATTACACCATAACTTGGATAAACCGTATCTGTAACCATCCAGTAATCTCCGACTTCAAGCGAATCTTCGATATAATTATACCTAAAGTATCGCATTACATATTCGACCGTTTGGTTGCTAAACTGTGATTTCACTTGATCTTTAACTACACCAAAGTCAATAGTACTAAACGCATCCGCACCTCCAAAATCTTTTTCATAAATGGTATTAAAACCACTGATGGTTTCTAAATTCCCTAAATTATCAAAATTTACATCAAAATTATGATTGATTAATTTATCATAACCTTTTGCAGATACTCCAGAATTTATTTTTTTAGAATCGTACAAAAATGGTTTTTCAGCATCTGATTTTGTAATGAAAATATTTTTAATTGTTACGTCGAAGTTTTGCTTCGTATCAGATGTTTTCGCTTTTAAAAGAAATTTATAATCTACAACTTTCAATTCCATACTCGTATCAATTGATTCATCTGACTTAATGAAAAAATCAATTGATTCTGTCACTCTATAAAAGAAGGAATCTTTTGGAGGTTCATTCATCCGAAACTGGTATTTTTGGCCAAACGCAAGTTGAGCAAAAAAAATCAACGACAGAAGTATATAGAATTTCTTTATTTGCATAATATATCTTTTAAATAATTTTTGATGACTTATTCAGAACGGTATTTTCTAAATTTTCGTTGTCAAAACGAATACCATTATTTACCTATTACGAAAATTGAACCGTTTTTAATCTCGCCCATTTGTCATAATAAAATTGAACGATTCTGGTAAAATATTATTGACTTTTGAGAATATTTCTTAGACCGAGTAAAAGGGATTTTGTAACGGAAGTTAGAATTTAAAATGGAAAAAATTGATAAAACAATTGATAATTTGAGTAGTGGAAATGAATAAAGTAATGATTACTAAGTGAGAAAAGAGTAAGAATACGGTTATATCAACTTGGCCGTTCTGACTACTTCCATACATCGTCAGAATGATAAAATTCAAGGATTTTAATGATAAATTCTCTCTACAAGCATTTACTTTGCTTCTTCGTTATCCTCCGTATTCGTTGGTTCTTCTTTTTCATTATTCGGTTTTAATGTAGCAATGAAACCTTCTATAAGCTTCTTCGCATTATCATCTTTGATGGTATTCTTTACTAAAGGTTATTTCCGCACCACTAAAAAGTTGGTCTAGTGAAAATAAAGCGTGTCCTATAGTACGGTAAATGGTCGCTAAAGCAGGATGAAATTCATCAAACACTTTTTCCCTAATATTCAATGATTTTTCATAATATTTAAGTTCTCCGTCATAGAATTTCAGGTATTTGCAATATGATGCTCAAGCAACTATAATAAAAGGCAATGATAAAAATAAGAGTAGCGATTTTTATTATTTATGAATAAAAAATAGAATATGGATTACGTCAAAATGATTTTCTTATAAAAAAGGTACCAATCTAAAAAGGCATAAATTCGGATTTTTTTCGACAAAATAAATAGATGGTAATATCGGAATAATTAAAAATTGAATAGATGGTATTGCAACACTTTTAAGCTTGTAGAAATTGGATTATTATTGAAAGATTCTTTGAAAATTACGGGCTTTGAAGATTATAATATTGAAACTAAGTAGTAAGTCAAGTTAATCGTATCGAGTAGATTTTATATCAAAATTTGTCGAGAACGAGGCAAAATTTCTTTGCATAGCCAGAGTTATGAAAATAAATTTTAACGAACTTATCGGCAATATTTTGTCAAAAAATACCGACATGATTAACTTGACTTATTACTAAGGTACTTTAAAACAGAAAAGACGATTAACAAAAAATTGTTAATCGTCTTTCCTCAATGACTTCTACTTCTTCCGTTCCGTTACATAATTTACTAAATCTCGCAAAGCTTCTCTCGTTTCACTTTTCTCAAAAGTATCTAAGATTTCAAATGCACTATTGCGATATTCGTACATCGCTTTTTGAGCATAATCCAATCCGCCACTTTCTCGAACAAATTCGATGACTTCTGCGACTTTATCTTTCTCTTCGTTATGCTTTTTTATCAATTTGATATAATATCGTTTCTTCGTTTTTGTCGTATTTTCCAATGCATAAATTAGCGGAAGTGTCATTTTTTTCTCCTTTATATCAATGCCTAAAGGTTTGCCGACATCATCCGTTCCGAAGTCAAAAAGATCATCTCGGATTTGGAAAGCAATACCAATTTTCAGACCGAATTGATACATTTTTTCTAATGTTTCCTCCTCTTTTGTTGCCGTAGAACCTCCAGCCATACAAGCCGCAGCAATCAACGAAGCTGTTTTTTTCTCAATAATATCGTAATAAATATCTTCTTTAATATCCAACCTTCGAGCTTTTTCCATTTGCAACAATTCGCCTTCACTCATTGCTCTGACTGCCTTTGAAACGATTTTCAACAATTGAAATTCGTTATTGTCCAATGCTAATAACAACCCTTGTGCTAATAAATAATCACCAACTAAAACAGCAATTTTATTTTTCCAAAGTGCATTGATAGAGAAGAAACCACGTCTTTCGTAAGAATCATCCACTACGTCATCGTGAACCAATGTCGCGGTGTGTAACAGCTCAACCAAGGAGGCGGCGTGATAAGAGGTATCATTAATTCCGCCACATAATTTTGCACAAAGAAAAACAAACATCGGACGCATCTGCTTCCCTTTTCTTCTAACAATATAATGCGTGACTTTATCCAATAACGGAACGGGACTTTTCATCGCATCTCGAAATCGGTCTTCAAATATTTTTAACTCTTTATCAATCGGACGTTTGATAGAACTTAATGACATTTTTTTTGATTATAAAACGATGAATTATGAATTTGCGTTATCGCAATGATGAATATTTCATAATCAGTGTTTTGTTCGATTTTTTATAAACTGATGAAGCTAAATCTGGCACAAGATACGGCAAGTATTTGTCTGTAATCAAATTTACTTTCAGAAGTTATTGAAAAAACTAAAAAAATATAGTTTGAAAAATCTTGTATCAATAGTTAATCCCTTAAATTTACGGGAGTTTAATTTGTGATAGATTAATTAGTAATTCCTTAATTAATTATTAATTATTTTGCAAGTTTTATGAAGTTTAGTGAACCAATTAACGAATGACTAATTAACTAATGAAGTAAATGAACAGTCGTAAAAACATAATTGTTGAAGGAAAGCATGGAAAACCGATTTTGTTGGATGTTTATTGGAAAACAACCGATGAACGTAAACCTATCGTAATTTTCGCACACGGTTTTAAAGGTTTCAAGGATTGGGGAAGTTGGGAAGTGATTGGTAAAAAAATCGTAGAAGCAGGTTTTGTATTTCTAAAATTCAACTTTTCACATAACGGAACTACGCCCGAAAACCCTTTGGAATTTGGAGATCTAGAAGCCTTTGGTCAAAATAATTACTCGATTGAATT
>Ga0209712_10002840_pt1 | contig 14148 bp, 12 predicted proteins | sample ArcOceMetagenome_FD_187443 | JGI IMG/M metagenome (GOLD analysis project Ga0209712, IMG submission 187443) | Marine eukaryotic phytoplankton communities from Arctic Ocean - Arctic Ocean - Greenland ARC118M Metagenome (SPAdes) (version 2) | ecosystem: Environmental > Aquatic > Marine > Oceanic...
TGGGATCACGCTCGTCAGCCTCGCATTTATCTTCAAGCGTCTTGACAATGTCCTTGATACGGTAGCTCCAACAATAACTAAGCATCACATTTGCAGACCCGACAAAGTCTTCGCCTTGAATGGAGTCCACGTATGCGGCCCCTAGTCTGCCATCTCTGGTACATGTGTGCTGAGCACCCTTGGAACGAATGATTCCGTGTTTTGGTTCTCTCAAGTCTTCCATCTCGTAGATGGTTGCGGTGTCTTCGTCGAGACCAGCATCTCGGACTTCTTGCAGCAGGATGGTTCGGAGGTAGTGAACGCTGACGCCGTTGACGTCGCCAATAAGATGGAATAGGGGATCTTTGGATTTCGGTTCTTGATGTGCATCACTTTGTTGTTCTTTGGCTACACGTAGTACTGCTGGTTGATTCGAAGTACTACTACTAGTAGCTCCTCCAGCATTAGTAATGGTAGACTGTGAGATTATGCGCTCCTTGCAGTGATGACTTTCAATTTCATAATTGGAATATTAATTAAATAGAATAGAATACGGTTTCAATACAGTAATACATTTATAATTCCAGCACACGTTATCTACCACTTCAACTTTCCATCAAGATTGTACTTTGTCAAAAGGCCCCGGTAATAAGGAAGAAGCTCAGCAATGGAGGTCCTGAGATCATTATCCTCATCCTTCGTATACAAATCAAACCTATTGAAAAGACGAACCCATTCGAGGCGCTCATCATCCTCAGGCTTGAGCAAATGCTTGTACGCTCCTTTATCGTGAATAGGATAACCAGAATGATAACGAATCATGTCTAAACCCTCCACAGGGATAGTAGTATTGTTTGCTACCAGCATTCTATACATGTACTCATCATGGCCCCATGCAAAGCACAGCTCGTCCAATCCGCAATTGGGTTCGTACATTCCATGTTTTGTATTGTACTTTTCGTTGTGCATGTCCGGGTTGAGCTCGTTGAATTCTGGGAAGACAACTGCATCGTAAGGAATTTCACAGCCGACTACAAAGGTGTCCCCGCCGAGTGCCCATTGTTTTCCAGTTGGGTTATAACCGTCTTGGCCGTCTTCACCAGTTCCCCATAGAAACATGATTTTACCCATGTCGTGAAGAAGACCAGTGAGTTGGAGCCAGTCTGGATGACCAGCCCTTCGGATTCTATTTTGTAGGAAAAATAACGCCGATTAGATTTCATTCGTTTCAAGAAGCAATATAATGCCATGTATGATAATCATACTGAATATTGATGTATACTACTATAAAAACTTACCCTTCTGCCGTTTGAAGCAAATGTAGCAAATTGGGAAGGTCAAGGTCCGGATCACTAGCATCAACATAGTTCTCGAGTTCGGAAAATGCTTCTTCGATAGTCATCAACTTTCTGTAATTTCCATTTGAGAAGTCATACTTATCTTCCATTTTCCTGTAGAAATCAATAGTGTGGAAGCAGCGCATGTCTCTATAATGCTCAACAACTCTAGCAGGAGAATTATTGGCATCGTAAATACGGAATTCTTCATCAGTCTTGTCATTCGTTTTGATTGCATCAAAAGAAGTAGGGGCTGGTGCTATGATGCAGGGTGCAATTTCTTCGTTTACAGGTGCCATGGTACTTCAATAAAAATAACCTTTTGATACAGTATGTAAAGTAATATTTTGTATTTATGGCAAGAGACTCATCAAAAAAGAGTCGAGATGTGAAGTGTTCATCATCTGAGAAGGCTTCATCGCTGATCCAATCGTTGATGCAGACCTGACATCTCTATCAAATCAATGGTTCTCAGACTGAGAAGCGGTGGGAGTAGACGTCGTGATGTCAGTTTTTTTGTGCAATTTCACTTGATTTTTCCCTCGAAAAATAAAATGTGAAGGCTTCGTCAGAGTTGTCACGGATACGGTTTTTCATTTGTCGTGGTGGCAGTTTTTTCTGCAATTCACTTGGTTTTTATGTGACGGAGTGTCATTAGAGTTGTCCGGAGAAACTACATACATATGCCCTCGCGGTATTTCAAAGGAAGCTGCAGTTCCTGTCATTGTATTTTGGAGATTTTGGTTTGTGTAGCGAGCTGTACATAGCAAATGTATTGAATTTGATTGACTATATTGAATATATATAGAACATTCAAATTGATCCAGAGTGATTTCACGTTAGCCGTCATATCTATCTCTTTTTGTTGGCGGCTGGGACCGGTGTGGACAAGGAATCAATCTTATTGATACAAGTTAGAGGTTGATAGAAAGGCAACCAAGACCGCATCTTTAGGTGTTCTTGTACAGCATACGGTGGTACAACATCAATATCGGAACTTCAAACTGTGGGAACCTGTTGTCGGGTCTTCAGAATCGACTTCTGAAACTTCTCAGAAGTATCGCCAAATAACAATTTGTAAGAAGAATGGGAAATAGATTTTGAATTTGTACGAAATTGAATTTCAACAGAGCTGATAAATGATAATCATAAGGCCGTCCGTCGCGTTGTTGGTCAGTAGAACAGTTACTGTATTTACGAACGAAACGACGCTCGTCAGCGTCGAATAAGAGCGCTCAACTGACCTGGGGTCTTCCCAAGTTTCCAAATTTAATTTTCCAATTTTAGCTTAATTTTCCAAACGCCCATATAACGTTGCAATTTGGACTTCGACTTCTTGATTCTTCACTGGCTGCTGCAGGCAAGTTCTCACCTATCTGTACTACCTACTACACTTAATCTCACAACACCTCACATAGATCGAAAACAACATTTTTATTCAAATATATACACATAATTGTCCCGTAACTTGTCCGTACGAAGAGAACACACGATACTCATTTCACCCAAGGACAGTTAAGAAGATTCGTCGTCTTCAAACTTGTCAACCTGTCCAGGAGCCGTTTCCTGAGATTCAAGTTCGCTCTGGCCTTTCTTTAGATAGGGGGTCATAAGACCACCATCCTTGAATGCAACAATGGGACCATTCCTTTCAAGGAACTGTACTGCTACAAAGACCAAAAGTCCAACAACAGGAGCCATGAGAGAATCTACTCCAGTGAGATCGTTGAAACGCTCCTGCCCACAAGGTTCTGCTTCCTGGTTCCACATGATGTCTTCGGGTTCGTCCCAGAATGGAGGGACCCCAGAACTAGCAGCGGCACCATAGTCAAGGAATTCATCGCCGCCAAAAGGAGCCAAGAGGAAACCATCTTTGGGAAGTGCGAACTCCAAGATAACACGTACTAGAGCACCAGCTAGAATGGACAACAGGGCAGCGAGAGGACTGGGTTTCTTCGTGTAAAAGCATCCGAACAGAGGGACAACAGCTGTTGCAAAAACAACGTCAAATGCAACGATCAAAAGATATCCAGTAGCTCCCGCTGAATGGCTAGATCTGTAGTATGCAGCCACAAGAGCAGAAATGACAGTGAATGGCACACTTGCAATACGGGCAACCTTAAGGAGATTGTCATCATTGATGATATTATCACCGACCGATGGGAAAAAGGATCCAACATTTCTGAGGATATTGTGGCTGAATACAGTTCCCATTGCTAGAATGGCTCCATCACAGGTTGACATACTTGCTGCGACAATACCAACCAAACACCATGCTCCAAGGAAGGCAGGAGCTTCATGAGTAAGAAGCTTGATGAAAGCACTTGCATCTGGAGCCCACAAAGCACAGGTAGGAAGTGCAAGAATGGTAGAACAAGTCTATGACATGACAAAAAAATGTGAGTTTCATGCCGACACAATAGAAGAAATCGTTTTCGCAAGACCCGATTTGAACTTACATCGGTGATAAACTCAGCCCGGGCGGTGTCTGGTCCATAGTATGTACGAGTAATAGCCCCGAGATATGAAAAGGGAATTCCAATAAAAAAAGTCAGAACCCCAGCCACCAAACAACCAATGGTTGCTGTACGAGCATTCTTTGATGCCATACAGCGTGCCTGAAAATCAAGGGCGGCGATGTTCCCAAAACCAAGAATGAAAATGGTAGCCCAGTTCCAAAGGATAGCGTTGGGAAATGGTGTGAGTCCCAGAGGATCGGTCATTTCAGCAGGAATCATAGGGAGGTCTCCAAAGGGGTACGCCCCATTATCGAGAACACAGTCAGCAGACCCCACCCCATTAGGGCACCACTTGGCTTCATTGTAGCAGCATAAGTCAGGATAGTTTGTACAGGCAACTCCACTGTACATATCACAAGTATCTTGATCGGGATAACTGTAGAGAGGGTATCCGATAGAGGGGGGGGGAGCTGAATTCTCGGCGTTTCGAATCATGTAGAATGCGAAAGTAGAACATCCAACCCAACCTACGGCACCTTGAAGCACATCAGTGTAGGCAACGGAGAATAATCCTCCGGCAATTGTGTACAAGAGGACGAGCGACGCTGAAATCTACAATGGGACGAAACATAATTAGACTATGAAAAGAGGTAACTGCGACTTCAAGATGAATGATGTATTATCACTTACCCAGATTGCAGCTGCTTGAGAAATGCCCAACACGTATGAGATGATAGCACCCATACCCACAAGATTTCCAGCGAGGAGACAAAGGAAAGAGATAATGGTACATAGAGAGACCAAAAGCTCCACCATCTTTCCGTAACGCTTTGCAAAGACATCTGGGAGAGTAAGAGCTCCGTCGTTGTTAATTTTTCCGGCAAGGAAAAGGCCATTGAGAATCAAGGAAAGGCCCAGGCCGATCGGAAGCACTGCGCCATCCCAGAAATGGTACTTGTAAGAAAGGTCTACATTTCCGAGAATTGCATTGGAATCAAGGGACTGCGATGCCAAGGTAGCGATGATAACCCAGAGGGGGAGGGACCTACCAGCGACAAAGTAGTTCACGGACTTGTCCTTGACGAAGTAAACAGTAGAGAATCCCACAAGCACAAAGATGGCGATGGCAACCATTACGACAACTCCGAAACCTGTACAATTGAAAGGGCCATGGGGTTAACTTTGAAATAGTCAGAATGCAACTTCTTAGCAAGCAAAGATTTACAACTAACCTTTTGCCGGATCTTCGACTTCTTCAGGACAGCCAAGTAAACAGATCTGTTCTTGACAACAGGAACCATCGGGAATTTCGTAGGTATCAGAAGTTCCACCAGAAATAATGTCGGCAAACTGTGCATTGATTGTTTCATCAGCAATGCAGTTCCCAGGAGAGGTGGCCGAGACGCCCTTGAAGAAGGTTGCTAACGCAGCGAAGGTTGCTAAAGCAGGGAAAGTTGCACTTTTGTACTTCATGACGTTCCCGAATTTTATGCAAACGTAGCGCAGAAAGATGTGGAAATTGTGCCCTCCCCAGCAGATTGCGGCACTTTGTTTATTGCTATTAATTAACAGGCTGACATGACATTCTGAAACAAACGCCAGTATTTTAGTACCGACATTTCAAAACTTCCCAAAACTTGCATTGACACTTTCAAAACTTCCGAAGAACATTGGTCTAATCTTCAAAACTTCCGACGAACATTGTCTTAAAATCTCGACATTTCTCCTTCTAATCCTCCGGGTCTTCGACAGTGTCACAGTGGGTTCTCGCATCGTAGAAATGCAACTTCAACCTGCTGCTGCCCTCACTTACAAAGCATTTTGATTTCCAATATTTTACAGGATTGATATCCAAAACTTCCTGAATTTACATTCACATTTCAAAACTTCCCAAAACTAGGGAGAACATGCCAATTTCATGAGATTCTCATGACGTTTGCCATCTAATCCTCCGGGTCTTCGACAGTGTCAAAGTGGGTTCTCATTTCGTAGAAATGCAACTGCCCTCATTTACAAAGCATTTACCGAGGAAAAAGTATCTTTTCAACGTCGTACAACTGAAGTATATTGACTACTGTTATCATCATGCTTCGGAATATTTTACTACGTGCACCTAAACGCAGCCAGCAGCTTCGTTTCCACCACCCGAGTCCGTTTGATCCACAGACTACTAAGGGATGGAAAGCTGCGGTTAAGGTGAGTTTCTTCATGCTGCGGAGGAAAACAGTTTTACTTAGTACGCTTTTCTGACACTTTCAAATTTGTGTAAAAATCAAACACTTAGGAGGGATCACTTCCAACAACAAGGCACGATGCAGAACTTAAACGCGGTCTTGAGATCGGCCTTCCTGGAGCATCTTCTATTGACGACAAAACCATTCCCACTTTTAGTAGAGGCGAGTTGCCCCATTTTGCTGGCATCAACACGTTCATGAAAGCTCCTTATATTGAAAACGTTCACGATGTCGGTAATTATGACGCCACAGTAATTGGCGTCCCCTTCGATGGCGGATGCACATATCGTACTGGTACTCGCTTTGGACCACAGGGCATTCGTCGCATTTCAGCCTTGTATACACCTTACAACTACGAGATGGGCATTGATCTTCGAGAGCAAATGACTCTTTGCGACGCTGGTGATGTTTTCACCATTCCAGCAAATATTGAAAAGTCTTTTGATCAGATTTCTAACGCTGTTGCTCATGTTGCGGCAAGTGGCAGTTTTCCAATTATTCTAGGAGGAGATCATTCCATTGGATTTCCTACGATTCGTGGACTTGCCAGTGTGACCTCAAAACGGATTGGAATCATTCATGTCGATCGTCATGCTGATATGCAGGAAAAGGATCTTGATGAGAGGATGCATACGACCCCTTACTTCCACGCCACTATGCTTCCCAATGTGCGCCCTGAGAATCTCGTGCAGATTGGAATTGGAGGGTGGCAGGTTCCTCGTGCTGCAGTTAGTAATATGGTTGAGCGTCGTACTAATATCTTCACGATGGATGATATTGAAGTATTGGGGATTGAGAAAGTAGCAGAAATGGCTCTTGCGCGTGCTTGGGATGGATGCGATGCTGTATATCTGAGCTATGACATTGATTCTATTGAAGCTGCATTCGTTCCAGGAACCGGATGGCCCGAACCTGGTGGTCTCCTTCCTCGTGAAGCTTTGAAGCTTGTAGGACTTGTAGCAAAGGAAGGTCTCTGTGGTATGGAAGTTGTTGAAGTATCTCCGCCTTATGACCATGCTGACATCACTTCGTTGATGGCTCTCCGTATTTGTGTCGATGCACTTGGATCAATGGTCAGTCACGGCACGATGGGCAATCACAAGTCCATCATTGACAAGCCATTCGTGCCCTTTTAAAGATTTAGTTTGGGCGGGTACACATATTTGTTCAAAAGTTCAAATATACGCTGGGTAAAAAATGGGACATTAATTAAATGAAATCTATGCAACAAGCAATCATCGCGTAGTACTACATTAGTTTACGTGTAAGAATACTTTAGTGTAGTTCACTTGAAGAACCACTTGGCCGAAGCACTGTATTCTTTCCATGTTTTTGCTTTCATTGCCAAATCACTAAGAATTGAAGCCCTTGCCGGCGGTGCCAGCACAGATGAAAAACGTCCAAAAGCAAGAAGTCCAGTAAGGGCAATTCCGTGTGATAATAAACCTGAGTTCGTCAAATGTCCAGGGTCTGTAGCTTTGGCACCAGTTGTTTCTTTATAAAAGTATTCGTAAGCAACATCCCAGCCCAACCACGCGCCTCTCCAGACTAGTATGCAAGATGTCGCAACGCAATAAAGTGTTCCGAATCTAGCGCCGGAAGAATAGAATTCAGGTAGTTTTAATTTCTTGCTGGCTATATCTTTTGCTGCTTTCCTCGCAATCACTCCTTGTGTTGTAGCAAGCCCAATAGTACCTAGCCCCAAACTTGCAGTTGCCGAATGCAGAGCATTTTCAGGGAATAAGTTGTCATCAAGAATGTACCTACGAGTATTTTTATAATGCATATGGTGGCGGAAGAGGCAAACACTAGGTTAGAATAATTCTGAAGCAACAACGATTGTTCATTCTATTTGTTGGCCTGGGTCTCCTCCTCGTCGGCGCCCTCCTCCTTCTCCGAACACACCAGCACTACTAATAGTGAAGAAAAAGTACATCATTCTTGCGCTGCATACCGACGACAATAAGGGATCAGCATGCGGTTGTGAAGAAGAATACAAGAAGTACAAGAACAACAAGTATAACACTTGCCAGCAACCGCGCCAGTAGGATGCACAAGCTGCACCAATTGCCACTTGTGACAATACTGGAGCAATTCCAATTGGCGCAAATGGTCTGTATAAAACCCCATGCTTTGTCAGCACTGGCTTCGTTCTTGTTGAAATTTGATGTTTCCGCTCGCTGCTTTTATTATTATTCTTCATTATTACTATCGTGAAACGAGTATGTTCATGTTCCGGTACGAGTATTTGAGTTGTATGGCAGATAGAGAAGATGATTTTTTTAAATAGGAGAAAGAGAGAGGCGTCGCGTCGTGACTCGTGACATCGACAGCAGCATGACGCGATTCTATGTACCAGGTACTACAGTATGCAAATAATGACCCAGACGTGGTCAGAATGTCAGAAGCAATCGTGATCGTCCCAAACTTCCGAGAAAATATCAGAAGATCCAGGAAGATCTTCAATGGAAAATAAAACATCAGTAGCTACTTCAAGTTCAAAGTTTCTCCTCGCGCGTCTACGTGTGTACTACCGGTACCAGGTGCTGTACTTACCACCGTCACAAATACAAAACATATATAAATATGACCGATTCTGGAAACAACGAGGTTTTAATTGATTTGGTTGCCGGCTGGGCTTCTGGAGGGGCTAGCACCTTTTGTTCACAGCCCATTGACACGGTATTGACACGCAAACAAGCAGGAAGCGCTTTGAAACAATCAACAAGATCTCTGGTTGGAAACTATGGATTTTCATCTTTGTGGAGAGGAAGCTCCGCCATGATTGGTGCCATACCCTTTCAGAACGGAATGTTGATGGCCGGCTATGGCATAGGAAAGAGATTTTCCGAGGAACATAGACCTGATCAAGTTTTGCTTGGAGCCTTCATTGGAGGTTGTACTGGTGGTTTGGTACAATCGTTCCTCATGTCGCCAGTAGAATTGATCAAAGTGAATCAGCAAGTGGCTGGGAAGAGCCTTTCATCTGCAGCTACCTTGGTATCGACAAACATACTTTCCAAGAATGTAGGATGGAAAGGTCTCGAGGCGACTTTGCTCAGAGATGGGATTCCACATGGAATATGGTTTGCATCCTATGAATATTGCAAAGGAAGTCTTGAGAAGATGGATAGGTTCGATGCTAAAGAGAATTCCTCGTTTATAACTCTGTTTTCTGGTGCAATGGCAGCTACGGCAGCTTGGGGTGTGGGGTATCCTTTTGACATAATCAAGACGCGTATTCAAGCATCCTCGGAAGCAAAAGGTGTAGCCCAAGCTACAATGGAAATTATTCAAGAGTCGAAAGGGCGAGCATTGCCTGCTCTTTACAAGGGATTTTCTCTGAAACTTGCAAAAGCCGTTCCGCAATCTGCAATCAACTTTTTTGTCTATGAATCTGTGGCGAAACGAATGAGGGGTAATAATGAATAACAAGTCAATGTTTCTTAACTAAAAACCTTGTTAGTAGAATAATTACTATATCTCACTCGCGACGAATGCTCTTCAATTCGAACATATATCGGTGATGAACTAAGCTCGGGTTGCGGTGTCTGGACCATTGAATGTATGTACGAGTACCAGTATGCTCCGAGATATGCTGAAGAGAAAACATCATCATCAGATTATGAGCAAAAAGGCATCATTGATCAGTCAGCTGGAGCAGCGATATTCCCAAACCAAAGAATGACAATTGTACTAGTTCATCTGCAATCATTTTTTGTCAATGAATACAGTAGTACTATGTAGCGATCACATTCAGAATGAGGGCTCCTCATTTCATAACAATTCTGTATTTGAAAGCAACTTGGTAGTAGAATAACTAGCTCGCTCGCGACGAACGCGCCTTCAATAACAGGTGTTGATATGCTGATGCTAGAATCGACCCAATCACAATAGTTCCATGATTCGCAGGATGGAAATCATCATCTGCGAAAAAATCTGATAATTGCAAAGCGTTCTTCTCCTCTGGACAGGTGATGTGATCCAAAAGGGGATGGGATATATCATTCATTATTTCTTCTACCGATGGCATGTATGCCATGCCTATAGCACCTTTTCTTTGGTGTTGGTGTTGGTGTTGGTGTTGGTGTTCGCTACATTGATATTTGTACAACTGGTAGGTATTCACAATCCCTTCCATTTCAGATTGCAAAGTTTTGGATCTCCATGATGCAACTTTTGACAAAGGAAAAGGTATAAATGGCATAAGCGCAAAATCTAGCAGTTCCATGACTATAATGCTAGTATGACATGCAGTATGTCTGATAATTGCATCCAGTAGTTGACATACTTCCTCTCCAAAAGATGTTGCAGATTGTCCCATCAAAACATTGTTGACACCACAAGATACAACCACTGCATCAACGTCATGTTTTGCAGAAACGCTTTGAAGCAGCGGTAGCATCTCATCTTTGATGCCTTTGGCAGTCAGGCCTGATTTACCATAGGACCAATATCTCACGGGACGTCTCAAAAGTTTGGAGAATGCAAGGGCGGTTTGGCCGCCGAGAGCTTTGCAGTGGGTATCGTTCCCAATTCCTTCCACTGGAGAATCACCAATCAATACCAGATGAAATTCTGGAACTTCTGGATTGATACAATTGATGTTATTATTGCTATCATTGTAGTAGCAGACCACCAATCCATCCTCTTCGAATTCGTGACCAGATTTATCAGGTGGTGGCAGACGGGGAGTGCACATGGCGATGTAGAGAGCTTGTGAAGCGAGTAATAGACTTCCAGCTCCAATTATCGCAGTTCCAAATGTTGCAGTAGTTGAGATGAGATTCCCATTCTGTTTTCTTCGACTCCGTCTCGTTGATGCATTTGTAAGCATTGCATAGATTAATATGTAAGACTACTAGAGAGCTTGCAAGGTTGTAGTTACTTGCTTGCTTGTGCAAGTTTGCTGCAACGTTTTACCTTGGTTTTACGTTGTTATCTTGTATTTTTTGAAAGTTGGTTTGATGGGCGGGGGGGTCTACGGTCTTCGGTCTTCGGGGGGGAATCATTTTTTGAATTTGAAATTTCTGCCAATCCATTCACATAACTATTTTAAAATATTTCAACTTAACTTACCCACGCTTCAGCAACATCAACATGCCGCACAGCTAAGAACATAAGTAGGTAGCTACTGGTGTACCGGTACCAGGTACAAGATTTCTTTTTAAACTGCCTATGAATTCGTGTAGCGATAAACAGGATACAGAACAGATTAATACCAATAGCAAACACGAAGATGCGCAACAATTCCTTGGGCAATTCATCAGATAATGACATTTCATTCGACGGTTCATCTCATGGAGATATTTCCTTCGACAATGATTCTTCACATGCACACCATCGAAAACTCGACAAATCCACAAATACTTTTGATGATTCTTCTGATTCTTCTGATTCTTCAGATGACGACGACTCATGTTTCTACCAAGGAGAATGCAATGAAACCGGCTCTTTCCACGCTGAAGAGGAATGCGAAGAAGAATCCATCTTTTCCGAAATAACAAATCCGACGATATTGGAAAGCACACATACTGGTATGGGTATGGATGATGCTGTTACTCGTATCGGTACTGGTTCATCTACACGTAGCATCGGAAACCAATTCCAAAAATCTCATGTTAGATTTAAGCGTGTTGCTCCATTGTCGTTTTTGGTGCAGACAGTGGATGCCAACATAATAGAGTGATTATACTGGAAGAACTGGGAACTGCGTCATCGTGGATTATTTTACTTCTTCCATATTTGGCATGTTTCCTTGCTGTGGTGCTAGATGCACGTTCGATTCTTTGGGAGACCACGTCGGTACATATGAGTACGAATGCGCTGTACAGTGATTTGATGGGCGAAGTAAATGGTCCAGTATCACCTCTGATTGGACCATGTTCGTATGCCTATGAGTCAAAAGATACTAGTGGATACAAAATGCAATAGATCTCGAAGTAAGAACCTATGGGCATGAGATCACGAAAGGGGTGGTGTTTTCATCAGGACCGATGACATTGCCTGTGTTATCAACGTTTTTGTATGGCGATGTGAATTTCTCTACGTTATCCAATGAGAGCGTACGTCTTATTTCCAAACGATTAGTGCATTTTTCAACAGTAGCCATGCAGCAAAATCTTGGAGTGACATAATTTGCAGAAAACAAATTATTTTCTCACAAAGGATTTTAGGGCACTTGCATAATTCAACTCTTGGATTATTCCAAGTCAGCCATAGTTTTCATGATTGCTGCGACTGCTGCGACTGCATTGAAAGAACGAATAGTATCAGGATGTTGTTTACCAAGCACCTTCTCACGAATTGCAAGAGCTTTGTTGTACATTTTTAGGGCACCAACATTGTCACCCATGGCCACCATCATATTCCCAATATTGTTGTAAGACGTAGCAGTACTAGGATGCTCCTTGCCATACACCTTCTCTTTAATCGTAAGAGCTTTGTTGAACATTTCCACGGCACCGACATTGTCACCCATGGCCCGCATCACGATCCCAATATTGTTGTAAGATTCAGCAGTACCAGGATGCTCCTTACCAAGCACCTTCTCACGAATCGCAAGAGCTTTGTTGAACATTTCCAGGGCATCGTTAAAATCATCTAATATTATCAAGACAATCCCAATGTCATTGCATAATGGCGCATATACCATGTCTGTAGATGTATCTCCTGACCTTCTAGCGCGGAACTGTTCCTCCTCTTTCAGGATACCAATGATTGATTTCCTCACAGACTTATTCACAATAATGTTCAGCTCAGCGTGTCCACCAACTGATTCCTCTACTAAGGCTAAAATATTCGTCTTATCTTCCTCTCGTGATGCCTTTGCATTTTCGATCTTAGTCTTTGCAAGTGCTTTCAAAAGGTTATCAATGTCTGACAAGGACTCTATCATGGCCTTCTTTTGCTCTGCAGGCATGACAATTTCTGCCTTGCAGTTTGGCGTTGTATTGGCAGTGAATATCTCAAAGATACACCACACTCGTGTCAAGTAATAAGGGTCGTCCCAAGGCGTCATCATGGACCACATAGTCCCGACTCTAGTAACAATTGTGCCGAAAATATCACGGAATTGCTCAAAGGGAACATCTTCGCCGACACGGTGCTGGTTGTTGCATAGGCAACAGATCCAGATATAGGTACGCTTGGGATCACGCTCGTCAGCCTCGCATTTATCTTCAAGCGTCTTGACAATGTCCTTGATCTTGTAGCTCCAACAATAACTAAGCATCACATTTGCTGCCCCGACAAAGTCCTCGCCTTGAATGGAGTCCACGTATGTGGCCCCTAGTCTGCCATCTCTGGTACATGTGTGCTGAGCACCCTTGGAACGAATGATTCCGTATTTGGGTTCTCTCAAGTCTTCCATCTCGTAGATGGTTGCGGTGTCTTCATCGAGACCAGCATCTCGGACTTCTTGCAGCAGGATGGTTCGGAGGTAGTGAACGCTGACGCCGTTGACGTCACCAATAAGATGGAATAGGGGATCTTTGGATTTCGGTTCTTGATGTGCATCACTTTGTTGTTCTTTGGCTACACGTAGTACTGCTGGTTGATTCGTACTATTACTAGCTCCTCCAGCATTAATAGTATCATCCTCCTCCATCACAGGTGTTTTTTGCAACTGTGAGATTATAATTCCCATACTGTACTTGCTGCTCTTACGTGGTTGAATACGATGGTTTATAAATTATGAGAAGCATTCTAGCATTCCCGATTCGATTGATTGAATGCGAAGCTCTTAAAAGATCTCTAATGCATTCGCATTCAATACATATTTGAATTGCTAATCCCTAATTGACGAGGCTAGTGTAATAGCCTATATGGCGCGATGATAGTTATGATACATCATGTATGTCCTTCCTTCCTTCCTGTGACCTGTGATACCTCCACAATCAGATTCGAAGATATCATTTTTTATTTCATTCGACTTGATTATCACATTTCAAGGAAAATCAAGAAAAATCAATCGATTCCCTAAGTAAAAGTTATTCCCGTCTGGTAAAGGCCTAGTGCTTGAAACCCTGTGCACGCGGTAAATTCCCTTCATTTCATAATGTGTGGGCACCGGCCTGAGTCTTCGGGTCGGTCGGGGGTCGGCTAGTCGGGGGGGGGGATGTTTTTTTGAATTTGAAT
>Ga0209712_10002842_pt1 | contig 14143 bp, 16 predicted proteins | sample ArcOceMetagenome_FD_187443 | JGI IMG/M metagenome (GOLD analysis project Ga0209712, IMG submission 187443) | Marine eukaryotic phytoplankton communities from Arctic Ocean - Arctic Ocean - Greenland ARC118M Metagenome (SPAdes) (version 2) | ecosystem: Environmental > Aquatic > Marine > Oceanic...
CTGATAACATCAATTCTAATCCTGCTAATTGAGTCGCAGTGTAGATCATTTCTTCATCTAGGTTTTTCCATATTTGATACAGGTATTTAAGCCATGGAAACAAGGGTTTATTTAAAGCACCTGGAACGGCTCGGGTCAATGTTTGGTAAAAATGATGATGGGTATTGATGAGGCCTGGCGTAATCACTTGGTTACTGCAATCAATATAACTATCTACATGTATTTTAGGCTTCATACCTGATGGTACCAATTCAACAATTTTGTTGCCTTTAATTACTAGTCCGTTACCTGCGTTTAGGGCATTGCCGGTAAATATCGCAGCGGGTGACTTAAGCCATAAGGTCTGATTTTGCATTTTTAAATTCTCTAATACTAGATTGGAGTGGTTGATGTTTTTGAACTATAGATGGATGTAATTAAGCACATAATTATTGCACAAAAACCTGCAACGTAGATGCAATAAAATACTTAGAGTATATCGTGCGTTGCATAAAGTATTTCTTTATTATTAACATGTAACTTGTGTATCAAATAGGTAAAAATAGATGCTGGGGTTTGACGGTGCAAATAAGTAACCAACTAATCCATTTCAGAAGAGTATTGATAACATTATGAAAATTATATGTATTTTCAAATACAGTCAGATGTTGTCAAATGAAACGAGTCTTGTGCACTGCCTTTTGTCACCAAGATGGTGCAAAGCATCACTAAGTTAAAACATTTGTTTTATGTTCCGTTTTTTGTAGTTTTAAGCAACTTAGCTCATGACTATTGACCTTCCACTGAATTAAGGAATAAACAATGTCGCCAAAAACGAATATGGTGAGTAGCCAATGGCTAGTAAATAATATCGACCAACCAAACTTATTAATTTTATATTCTCAAATGGGTAACCCTATAACAGGAAAAACCGAAAACAATCCAGTTGCATATATTCCTAACTCAATATTTTTTGATTTTGAACGTGTGTTTTGTGATGCTGACGCAGGATTACCTCACACTATGCCGAGCGAAACCAGTTTTACTGAACATGCTCAAAAGTTAGGCATCGATAACAACAGTATTATTGTCATTTATGACAATAAAGGAATTTATTGTGCGCCTAGAGTTTGGTGGATGTTGAAGTCTATGGGACATCAAGATGTATATATATTAAACGGAGGCTTACCAAACTGGTTAGCTCAAAATTTGCCGACCGAACCAGAACTTATTTTGCGGCGTAAACACGGAGATTTCAACACTAAATATTATAAAAAACACTTTATAAGTGCCAATGAAATAAACCATAACTTAACTAATATAACCTTGTTAGACGCAAGAAGTACAGGGCGCTTTAACGGCACAGAAGCAGAGCCACGCAAGGGGTTACGCTCCGGACATATTCCCACTTCTATTAATTTACCTTTCCAACTATGCCTTGAAGGTACATTACTAAAAGATTCTTGGGAACTGAAGAAAATTTTTTCTGAATGGGTACTCACTGAAGACAGCTATTTAGTTTTTAGTTGTGGGTCGGGTGTCACCGCTTGCATTTTAGCCTTAGCAGCAACTGAAGCAGGATATACAAAGTTAGCGGTATTTGATGGTTCGTGGAGTGAGTGGGGGGCTAGTACTGACTTGCCGGTCGAGGTATAAAATAGTTAAAAGCTCAAAAAGCTATTACCCTTTAAGGCTTTTAACTAATCTGAAATACGATTTAGTTAGTTTCGCCTTCCGTTCTAACTTCTAATTCCAAATGTGATAAAAAACCATCTTGGTTAATATCCAGTTCAGTAAAAATTGCACTAAGTGTACTGTCTGCTTTTGCTTCTTCCATGCTGATAAGACCATCTTTGTCAGTATCTAGTGGATGAACTATTATTTCCTCAGACTCAGCTAATAAGTTAAATGAGGCAAATGTGACGATTGATGCGAATACAAACTTTCTCATAATGTTTTCTTCCTTTAATCTTAAGGTAAATGGTGAATATGGGGAGCAGTTGATTACCAAGTTCGCACAGCTCCACAATTAATTTATATAGTTAACTTTCGGTATCTAATTCACTAATTGACAGATAACCGTCTTTATTAGTGTCAAGTTCAGAAAACATTGCCGCTAACGAAACATCTTCTGCAGCCTCTTTAATACTAATTCGGCCATCGTTATCAGAGTCCAATTTCGCTAATAAATCTTCATCAGCGATTAATGCTAGCGATATAAGTGATAACGCCACCAATACGATTAACTTTTTCATAACTTAAATCCTTCTCATAGTCTAAAAACAACAAATATAGATGAATAGCAAACCGCTTTGACTGACTGTTCGCTGCTAATTTTTTCACTAAAATTACGAAGTGAAATATCAATAAGTATGGAGGAATTTTACTTATTTGTTCCTGTTACCACCTTACTTAATTTAGTTATGGCAACTGTCGTGCCAAATTAATAATTAGTAATTAAAACAATTGCTTATATAAGACTGGCGTTGTCAATATGTTTGATATACATGAATAATGTGTTGTCTGTGAAAGACAGTTATTGATTGAAATGGGTAATATATATAAATATCAATTAGATAGAGTGTGGCTTATGTGCTTCACAAGCCATCAAACACTCTATTTAACCAAGTTGAAGGACTCACTACCAATATTAGATATCCACATAGATTGATAAGGTGTTAGCTGGTATTCAATATCTTCCAGACTCATTGTATGGCCGCTGATAAGGTCAAACCAAGTGTCGGTACCAATCAAGTTAATGTCACTTAACCTAACGTTTTGTGGTTCATCAGTCACATTGAAAATACAAAAAATACTTTGTCTTCTGTCCATACTTTGACGCCAAAAACCAAATATTTGTTCGCCTAATTGTAACGTAAACTGGGTGGCATTAGGATGGAATGCTGGTTGTTCTTTGCGAATGTTTAATAGCTTTATCATCCTCGCATGTACCTTGCTATGTTGGCTATAGGGTGAAGCAAGTTGTTCCTGTAACTTTGTATAATCCCATTTATGTCTATTGATAGAACGGGTGTGACTGGTGTTTTTTACTTTTTCATAATCATTACCAGTGCCTAACAAGCTATGAATATAAATGCCTGGAATGCCTTCTAAGCCAAACATTATGCTATGGGCACATATAAACCTGTCTAATCCCCATTTGTCAGCTCCTTTTATGGTGCCTTGCAGTGCATCGTATAATGCAATGTTGATCTCATATGCCTTTTGTTTACCGTCTTCGGAAGTACGCCATGAAATTCTTCCACCAAAATTTTGCATGGTATTGACCAAAGACGTGAGTTCTTGATCTTCAAGTAGTCCCTCTGCAGGTCTCAACCCTATGCCATCATGGGACGCGATGAAATTAAAAAAGAACGTACCATTTTGGGCGGGAGGCATACTACTCAACCACGCCTTAATGTGTCTACACGAACCTGTTACTAAAGTATTGACTAACAGAGGTGGCAGCGAAAAGTTATAGATACCATGAGCTTCGTTGGCATTGCCAAAATAGGTTAGGTTTTGCCGATTAGGTATATTGGTTTCGGTTATAATTACAGCGTTGCTTACAGCATGTTCTATTAGTATGCGTAATAAACGAACCACTTCATGAGTTTGTTCAAGGTTTATGCAATCAGTACCTACTTTCTTCCAAAGAAAAGCAACTGCATCCAAACGAAAAATCCGAATGCCGGTGTCCAGATATTGCCGTATAATTGAAACAAAGGTGTCAAGGACCGCAGGGTTCCTAAAATCAAAATCAACTTGATCATGACTAAATGTACACCATACTTGTTTTTCCCCATGCTTCGTCTTGGTTAATCTAAGCAAATCAGAGGTTCTTGGTCTTACAACGTCGGATACATCATCTTCTAATGATGCAGTAAAAAAAAAGTCACTGCCTGTGCCTTCACCTTTGATAAAATTCTCAAACCATAAACTCCTGGATGAACAATGATTGATCACCACGTCAGACATAACGCGATAGTCTTGGGTAATAGATTGTATGTCATCCCAGTCACCTAAAGATTCGTTAACACTGGAATAATCAATTACCGAAAATCCATCATCGGAACTGTATGGAAAAAAGGGTAATAGATGCACGCTATTGATTGCACCACCACAGTATTTTTTTAAGAAACTGTGTAAAGAGTGAAGTGGTTTTTCTCCTGTCTTTTCAATGCTATCGCCATAGGTAATCAGCATGACATCTTTCTGATCCCAATTATTATGATGACTTTTAGGCGTTACTAATAAGTCAGCAGTATCAATGCGCATGGTGTGTAATAACTGCTTACATAAATCTGTGTAAGGCTTTTTTAATTCAACGTCTTGATAAATTACGGCTAAATGATGCTCAACACGCTCTGTCAGTTGTTCTAATACCGATAACATTGACTACCCCTTAAGGTTTAAACTCTAAGTAATCTTGCTCTACCGCATCTTTTAATTGTTCTAATACGTCAGGCATGGCACTCACTACACGGTTCCAACTAGGAATGAATGGAGTTTCCATTGGGTTATCTAAGAAACTTTCTCCAGCTTTCATAATATTGCTGGCAAATAATTCAACTGCTTTTTCTTCACTATGAATATCCAACTTCAGACCATTCATAATGGCATCATTGTTATAGGTTTCTATGAAATCTAAGGCAATCCGGTAATACGTGGCTTTTAGTGATCTAAAGGTCTCAGTGGAGAAAGTTTCACCCTGTGTAGCAAGTTTTCTAATTAAGGCTTTGGTGATATCGATAGACATTTTAGATAGTCCACCTTGATCGTTACTTGCCGATAAATCTTGGTGTTTATGATCGTAAGTTTTGGCTATATCTGCCTGGCATAATCTATTATGGGAATAGTTTCGTTGCATTTCAGACAACACACCGATTTCTAAGCCCCAATCACTGGGAATGCGTATATCATTCAACACATCACGCCTAAAAGAAAATTCGCCCGCTAATGGATATCTAAAACTGTCCATATATTCAAGATATTCATTATGACCCACTACTTTTTGTAAGGCTCGTATTAAAGGTGTCACTAATAACCTTGAAACCCGACCGTTAATCTTTCCATCAGCTACTCGGGCATAATAGCCTTTGCAAAATTCATAATTAAAAAGTGGATTTGCTACTGGATATATCAATCTTGCTAGTAAGCCCCTGTCATAAGTCAGAATATCGCAATCGTGCAATGCTACCGACTCTGCTTTGCCTGTCGCCAACACATAACCCATGCAATACCAAACATTTCGACCTTTGCCTAATTCCTTAGGCGCCAATCCTAGAGCTTCTAACTTTTTATCTAAGGCTTTAAGTCTTGGTCCTTCATTCCACAATACGCGGTGATTTTGCGGTAAAGTGCCAAAAAAATTGAGAGCATGTTGATATTGTTTAAGATTGGCTCTGTCAAGGCCAATTACGATCTGAGATAGATAGGGAACTTTACTTATATGGTCGATGATGTTGGGTAACGCTGTGCCTTCAAGCTCGGAAAATAAAGAGGGTAATATAAGCGCCATAGGACGTCTTTTTGAGAACTCTACAAGTTCCTTTTCTAATTCCTCAACGGGCCTTTCAGACAAGTTATGTAAGGTTGTGACTATGCCATTTTGATAAAAATCAGCCATGATATCTCCGTACTACATGTTAAATTGTTTATGGGTAAATATTATTTTCTCTAGACATTCTGTCCAACCACTTGGGCCATAAGCTTGGCTAGTATAAACGTCTGTTTGTCTGGATAATGTTGGTGGTGCATTTATTGGTGATAAAATCCGTACCGCTATATCTGCAACCTCTAGCATGGCAACATCATTTTGTCCGTCACCCAAAGCTATGGAGGTACATTGTTTTACTTTACGTTCATTTTTAAACTGCTGTGCTAGCCAAGTTAGAGCTGTGCCTTTGTCACATTCTCCAGATAGGTGTAAAAATCGTCCTCCCTGCAAAGGTGTGACTCCAAGTTTTTTAATGGTTTGAATAAATATATTTTTTGTATCTGCACTGCCCAACCATAAAATAGGTTCACCGTACTCTCTAGTGGCAGCTAGACTTGCCTGTCTTGCTGAAAGCCCGGTTGCCGTTATTATTTCTGTATTAGACATGTTAGAAAAATGATTGAATTCGCCTGCAAAAAGAACTTTTAGCTCATCTATTAATGACAACCAATGCTCTCTTGGTTTAGAGAATTCTTTCACCCAGTAGCCATTTTTAGATTTTGTATCCCTAGGCTGAGTTTTGAAATAAAGAATAGGGATGTAAATAGCGGCCCCATTTTCGACGATAAAAGGCCCCTCTAATCCTATTTGTTGTCTTAAATCAGTGAGTTCAGCGAAGGTTTTACTGGTGTTAGGGATCACAGGTATATTGATAGAATTAAGTCTATGTAGCATTTGTAATGCGGGGGCAAAACTATAGTTGTGATGGTCAAGTAATGTCCCGTCTAAATCTGTAAAAACTAATACATCGTTAACCATGGACTTCCTTAAGCTTATGAGCGGTGATGGCCCTTTCATGGTTTAGTTCAAACACATGGTCTGATGTGTTTGGCAATGTATCAAGTGCATGTTCAGTTAAACGTTGATAATGCTCAATAAAGCGCTGAACTTGCTGTTCATCCATGATGCCCTGATTATCATTTTTGTCATTTTTGGCTGTTGCAGCAATAAGCTTTTGTTCCTGCTCTAAACGCCAAGCATATATATCCTCAAAACAAGGGGCTTTTAACATCACCCATTTATTCATCCAACTATAGAGGGGTTTATAATGCAGAGAAAGTTGTAAGTTGACGTGGTTACGCCAGGCTGCGTTATCGTCTTCTATTGCCTCCAATCCATTTACTGGTTGTGTTAACTGTTCAGGTGTTTGCGGCTCAACGCCCCAACACCAGCCTTCAAAAATCACTATGTCCACTGCAGAAGATACCTTTGTCCAATATGATGCAGGATGAGGGTTATCTGTGGCTTTATTAAATCTTGGGATAGTCGTGGGTTGTTGATGTTTTAGGTTATGCATTACCGATTTAGCCTGATGCATATTGTGAGTACCCGGCACTCCACGGGTGGTAAATAAAGGATGTACATCGGTTGCTATTATTTGACGTTCTATGCGACTAAGGTAGAAGTCATCCAAAGACATCACAACCACGTTCATGCCGTAAGTTTCGGTCAAGTAATCTTTCATAAATGCTGATAATGTCGACTTTCCAGAGCCTTGACTGCCATTAATTCCAACAAAATAAGTTGTCTCTGCACTTGATTGGTGCAATTTAATCTCTTCGGCAAGAGGAATAAAGTAATCTTCTGCGATTAATGAAAAATCAATGGGGAGCTTATTTTTGTTGATGAAGGTGTTGATCATAGACTGTTGAAATCTCTGTTTTTGCACTTTAAACGTGCTTTTAATTAAACATTTAATAAGATACTAGTGAAAACCATTACAACTTATGTGCCACCTTGCATCGATTGGCCTGTAAGTATTGCTTACCATTTTAAAAACACAAAAGTGGTTTACCATTACAAAATTATGATTATATGTTACAAATGGGTAACTGTTGTTTGACCTCATAGTCAGATAATAGGTGCATAACTCCGAGCTATCTCACCTAAATCTAAGACAAGGTATTTTAGCCGTGAATTTGGCAACGTTGCCAGTTCGCCAGGGTTGTAAGAGAAATCGAACAGCCTCCCGCAAGTGACACAAATTTTTTGTCACTTCACTTTGGAAAGGTGTTAAATAATATGTTAGAAGATAAATTTGGACGTCGTTTCCATTACTTGCGGCTGTCTATAACAGATGTGTGTAATTTTTCATGTGATTACTGTTTACCTGATGGTTATGCTTGTGATACCGACCGTGACTTTTTGGCATTATCTGAAATAAAAACCTTGGTTAATGGATTTGCCTCATTGGGCACCAGTAAAGTACGCATAACCGGTGGCGAACCCTCCCTTAGAAAAGACCTGCCTGAAATCATAAAAGCCTGTTCATCCGCCAATGGCATTGAGCATGTCGCTATGACGAGTAACGGCTATAAGTTGGATGCTGATATTCATAAGTGGGTGGATGCTGGACTTGATTCACTCAACATTAGCATCGATAGCCTCGACCCTCGTATGTTTGCAGCGATTACCGGCCATAATAAACTTAAGACTATTTTACGCGGTATCGACAAAGCCATAGCCTTAGGTGTAAAAGTAAAAGTCAACGCTGTATTGATGAAACAATACAATGAAAAAGAGCTGCAAAATTTCCTAACTTGGCTAAAAAATACACCTGTAACGTTGAGGCTGATTGAGTTAATGCAAACGGGTGACAATGTGATGTTTTTTAACGAGAACCATGTTTCTGGTATGCCAATAAAAGAACAGCTTCTTGAAAGTGGATGGAGCCAACTGATTCGAGATAAAACAGCAGGGCCTGCTCAAGAGTTTTTTCACCCTGATTATCAAGGCAAGATAGGCTTAATTATGCCATACAGCCAAGATTTTTGTGCAACCTGTAATCGGCTAAGGATTTCTTCTACTGGCAAATTGCATTTATGTTTGTTTGCTGACCAAGGTTTGGATATACGACCTGCTTTGCAGTCAGCTGACAGCAGTGAATTGCAAACTAAACTCATTGATTTGTTGGGTGATAAAGAGGCGACACATTGGTTACAAGATGGTTTCACAGGTGCGACAAAACATTTAGCTATGTTAGGTGGCTAATGAATTCTCAGATGAAAATGGTGTCGGTTTTTGGGGGGTATCATAGATGTTAGCTGGGGTGATTTTAGCGGGCGGAAACTCAAGTAGAATGGGAACAGATAAAAGTTTGTTAACATTACCAAATAGCCGACTATCGTTACTTGAACATTGCCAACGTCAATTGGCTTTTGTGTGTAATAATATTTTTATCAGTGGCTCTCAGCATGATCAGGGTATTGCTGATGTTATTCCAAATTGTGGACCTTTATCAGGTATTCATGGGGCGATAACGCATTTTGAAATGCATAACAGCAACATTAGTGAGTTACTGGTGATAGCGGTAGATATGCCAGATTTATGCGCAGAAGATTTTGACCATTTACTCAAGATGGGCAGAAAAAATCGGTGTTTATGCATTTTTGAACAGTGCTTTTTACCACTTTATCTTCCGCTATCAGTCGATGTGACTGAATATTTGGCGAGTGCACTTAAGCACCAGCAGGACGAATCCTTGGTAAAGCCAAAACAGCGCCAATATTCTGTAAAAAAGATGTTGAGTTCTTTGCAGGGTCTACAAATACCACCTTTGAAAAACACTCAATTAGGCAATATTAATACTCCAGAGCAGTGGCATCAGCGCTGCGATGAACCACCATTTATTGGGACTAAGACATGACAATGATTGAATCAACAACTAAACAGGCTCTGAATATCGCGGTGTTAACTGTGTCAGATACTCGCAGTGAGGAGAATGATACCTCTGGGCAATACCTTAATCAGGCTGCAGTCGCTGATGGTCATAATGTAATACACAAAAAAATTGTAATAGACGATAAGTTTCAGATTCGAGCGGTGGTATCTAATTGGATAGCGGCTGCTAATATTCAAGTTGTTTTGGTGACAGGTGGAACAGGCTTTACTGCAAGAGATACTACTCCAGAAGCCATGTTGCCGTTATTTGAAAAAGAGATTGAAGGTTTTGGTGAATTATTTAGACATGTGTCTTACTTAGAGATTGGTACATCAACGGTACAATCAAGGGCGTTAGGTGGCATGGCCAATGGTACGGCAATATTTTGTATGCCAGGCTCTACTGGCGCGTGTAAAACAGCGTGGAACAGCATCCTTCAACAACAGTTAGACTCGACCCATCGCCCGTGTAATTTTGTTGTTCATTTAAAAGACATTACCGAATGCTCAAGCAGAGGATAATACTTAATATGCAAAACCAAAGTGAAGGTTTGACTCATGTAAATGAGCATGGGAAGGCCAATATGGTTGATGTGACAGATAAACTGATAACACAACGCCAAGCTGTGGCAGAAGGATATATATCCATGTCTACACAAGCTTTTACCATGTTAAAAGATAACACTCATGCCAAAGGTGATGTGTTATCGATTGCCCGTATCGCGGGAATCCAAGGGGCGAAAAAATGCAGCGAACTTATACCTTTATGTCACCCATTGATGTTGTCTAAAGTTCAGCTCGATTTTAAAATATTGGATGTTGATAATAAAGTTCGTATACAAGCTATGTGCAAGTTAGCGGGGCAAACGGGTGTAGAGATGGAAGCACTTACGGCGGTAAGTGTGGCTGCTTTGACCTTATTTGATATGTGTAAGGCTGTTGACCCTCATATGGTAATTAGTGATATCAAGGTACTGAGTAAACAAGGTGGCAAAAGCGGTGATTGGTCATGTTAAAAGTTTTATTTTTTGGTCAACTTAAAGAAGTTATTAAGACTGAATGTCTAAACATTGAGATCATTCAAAATGGCAAGCATTTAAACACAGTAGCTAAGCTACGCAGTATTTTGCAGGCAAAAGACAATACATGGGAAGAATATTTGGCTTATGGCAAAGCGTTGGTTGCGGTTAATCAAGAGATGACGAGTGATGATACTGTGCTGTGTGATGCCGACGAAGTCGCATTTTTTCCTCCTGTGACCGGTGGGTAATCAATTTCATGAGTCATTTTACGCAAATCGTTGTGCAAACTCAGGATTTTGACTTTGCTCATGAATACCAAAAATTAAGAGACAGTAATCACAGTGATGGTGCTCTGGTGACATTTGTTGGCTTGGTTCGGGATACTAATCTTCAACAATCTGTTAGCAGTTTATATTTAGAGCATTACCCAGCGATGACAGAAAAAGTATTGAATAATATTGTACAAACAGCTAAAGCTAAATGGCAACTAGGCAGTGTGTCTGTAATTCACCGCGTTGGGCAGCTAAAAGTATCAGAACAAATTGTGTTTGTAGGTGTAACCAGTCAACATCGACAATCTGCCTATCATGCTAACGAATTTATTATGGATTATTTGAAAACCCAAGCGCCATTTTGGAAAAAAGAAACCACCACACAAGGTGACAACTGGATAGAAGCAAAAACCAGTGACATGCAAAAATTTCAAGACTGGTCGTAACTAAGAGATTTTATACTCTTTGGTGATCAGGACAAGTGTGAGGCTAAAATCAAACACTATAAAGACCAAGTAAGTTTATTTACTTATGATGATTATAAAACAATCAATTTTTTTCATTTGGTACCTAAGCTGTTTTGTTGCTTCAATTCCAACTCACAATTAATGATGAGTAATCTTTGTTAAATAACATTCTAAATTTGAGCAAACTTGTATTTGCCATTCTATTGATCAGCCTCTCCATAGACGTTTTTGCTCATGGTGTTGATGACGATACTCGTGTGTTTTTGGAGCAAAATGTTGGCGTACAATTTTTCCCATTTATGTATATTGGCGCAAAGCACATGTTTACAGGATATGACCACATACTTTTCCTCGTAGGTGTAATTTTTTTCTTGTATCGAAGCCGAGACGTATTGTTATATGTGAGTATGTTTACAATTGGCCACAGTATTACCTTATTTTGGGGGGTGTTAGGCGATATCCATATAAATCCTTATCTCATAGATGCGATTATCGGATTTTCTGTGGTGTATAAGGGCTTTGATAATTTAGATGGATTTAACCGAGTCTTTGGTAAACAACCCAGTACAAAGGTCGCTGTTTTAATATTTGGTTTGTTCCACGGTTTTGGTCTAGCTACCAAGATTCAAGAGTTTGGGCTTGCATCACAAGGCCTAGTAACCAATTTGATTGCTTTTAACATCGGTGTTGAGCTTGGCCAATTTATGGCATTGATTTTTATTGTTATCGCGATTAACTTTTGGCGAAATCTATCTTCATTTCAACGTTTTTCCTCTATCACTAACACTATGTTAATGAGTGCAGGATTAATGCTTATGGGTCTTCAAATGACGGGATATTACTTAATGTAACAACCTGTTTATTATAGAATTAACGAGAATTATAATATGAAACAATATGTAGTCAGCACAAAAACACTCGTAAAATCAACCATAGTGGCGACGGTAATGGCTGTGATTGTGTTGGTTTGTTTTATACTACCTGCGGAATTTAATATTGATCCAACACACATAGGTCACAAGCTGGGTTTAACAGTATTGGCACATAACAAGAGTGAAGGGGCTGAAACTGCAATAACGGTAACTGCGAACTTTTCTGAACTGGCACAAGATGTTATTGAAGTTGTTGTACCAGTGGGCAAAGGCATTGAATATAAATTTCATATGCAACAACATAAAAAAATGAATTATGAATGGTTAACTGATGGTGAACCGCTCTATTTTGACTTACATGGCGAGCCTGAAGGTGACACAACTGGTTATTTTGAGAGTTACGCTATAGCCACCTTGAGTGAGATGAAAGGTAGCTTCACTTCTCCATTTACTGGCTCACATGGTTGGTATTGGAAAAATACCAGTGACAAACCTGTTGCTATTCAATTAATGGTTGAAGGGCAATACACCGTGATCGGACTAAAACAGTAACCATGTAAAGGTCAATAAAATGAAAATACTAATTTATACAATACTACTCATCACATTGTTAAAACAAACCACAGTTCATGCTCATCAAGGACATAATGAAATTAGTAGCGATAACGCTATTAATATTGCTAGTAAGTCATTAAAAAAATTAACTTTTAAAGATCTTGGTTATGGTGTTGGCAAGCTTGAAACAAGCTGGAAATCACTGAATGATTCAAATTTTAATGTGTTAGAGGTATTAGAGACAACCCTTATCATAAGTGCGACTAATAGCTTAAATGACCAAGTCATTTATTTTGAAATAACAAAAAATGGGAAGGTGCTTAGTGTTAAACACACCTATTAATAGGTGTGTTTGAGAAGTGGAATTATTAAATGTTAATTTGTGAGATATGAAGCCGTTAAAGCGTTTGTTAGGCAATGTTTTTTCAGATTGAGCCTCAGGCTAACATTTAGGTGAATGGATAATATCTTTAGAACGTCGCTTGTTGTTAATTTTTCTGACCTTCGGTTTTGAGTGTGTTCCAGCCAGTAACCTGCTGAAATTGAGTACATGCGTTTTCACTTTATGACTAAATCACTCAGTCTTAACAGATTGACGTTTTTGGCATAAAGGTAATTGAGGTAATATTATGAATAGCCGCCTTGTAAGGGCACGTAGAGCCGTTTTAAGTATTTTTTTTGTTAACGGATTAATTCTAGGAAGCTGGGTTCCCCATATTCCATTAGTTCAAGAAAAGCTGAATGTCGGAGAGGGGATACTAGGCCTTGCACTATTAAGCATGGCTTTAGGGGCTGTCGTGTTCATGCCCTTAAGTGGTCTATGGAGCGGACGTTTTGGCAGTAGCAGAGTAACCACATTGACAGCTTATACTTATTGCTTTGCCTTACCATTACCGATCCTCGCCCCCAGTCTTATAACTCTGATGGTAGCGTTATTTATTTTTGGTGCATGTACAGGAGCAATGGATGTTGCCATGAACGCCCAAGCTGTGACTGTTGAAAAACGGTTTAACAAACCAGTGATGTCCTCTTTTCATGGATTTTTTAGCTTAGGTGGTTTGGTTGGTGCAGGTATAGGTGGACTTGCTTTAGCTAATGGTTTGAGTTCAATGTTTCATGTATCCTTAATTTGTGGTCTGATGCTTATAGCTACCGTCACTACTGTTAGGCATTTCCTACCTAAAGAAGCTGATGTATCAACAGAAAAACCAAAACTTGTTCTTCCTCGAGGCCCTACTTTAGGACTCGGTGTGCTTGCCTTTTTGGTTCTTATGGCTGAGGGTGCGATTGCTGATTGGAGTGCAGTTTACCTTAAAAATGTTTTATCAACAGGCCCAGGATTAGCGGCTGCCGGTTATGCCGCTTTTTCACTTATGATGGCAATTGGGAGGCTAACGGGAGACAGGTTTGTCGCCAATATTGGTCCTGTGAGTATTACGCGAATAACTTCTATTATTGCCACTTTTGGATTGGGCGCTGCTTTACTCATAAATCATCCTGCTGCAGCTATTGTTGGGTTTGGCTTTTTAGGGTTAGGTCTTTCAAATCTCATTCCTGTAATCTTTAGTGCGGCTGGGCGTGTTCCAAATATTGCCCC
>Ga0209712_10002843_pt1 | contig 14143 bp, 14 predicted proteins | sample ArcOceMetagenome_FD_187443 | JGI IMG/M metagenome (GOLD analysis project Ga0209712, IMG submission 187443) | Marine eukaryotic phytoplankton communities from Arctic Ocean - Arctic Ocean - Greenland ARC118M Metagenome (SPAdes) (version 2) | ecosystem: Environmental > Aquatic > Marine > Oceanic...
ATCGGCGAAGCCTGAGACAATAACATACAATATTGTGATCAATGCGTTAGCCAAATCTGGAAAAGTTGGAGCTGCATCTGAAGCTGAAAATTTACTATCAAAGATGCATATGTTACACGATATGGGTGACCCAAATGTGAAACCAAATGTTGTGACATATTGTGCAGTGGTAAGTGATTCTCGTCGATAGATGACGTCAAACTTTTCGTGCTGATACTTACATTTAAAATTCTGATCTATCTGGAATATAGATCGATGCGTACGCAAAGAGTATGGCCTCTGGTGCTGCATCACGAGGTGATACTCTTCTTGCAAACATGATCCAACAATATCAAAGTGACCCTGTTGGTAATTCAGACATGCGGCCAAACACGCACGTATTTAATACAGTTATCAATTGCTGGTCTAAAAGTAAAGACCAAGATGCTGCGTCAAAAGCTGAAGAAATTTTTTTCGCAATGGAAAAGCTGCACGAAAATGGAATTCCAGGTCTCAAACCAGATGTAAGTCGAATTGTTGAAGTTAGTTTTATTGCTGGCTGCAGTTGTTCATATCTGATATTTTTGTTTGTTTAGGCCTTTACCTACACTGTAGTTATTGACGCTTGGGCTAAAACTGGAATGAGAGGTGCTGCTTCAAGAGCGGAAGCACTTTTGTCCCAAATGGAGTCGAAATATCTGGCGGGCGATTTGGACTTAAAGCCTAACACATTCACATATAACGCTGTCATCAACTCTCTTGCGAAATCGGGGGAGCCAGGAGCAGCCAGAAAAGCAGAGCGTGTGTTGCAAAATATGGTAAACAGATATAAAGCAGGGGGCACTAATGATGTCAAGCCAACCACTATCCATTTTAATGCTGTGCTCGACGCTTTTGCAAAATCAGGAGGTGGGCGAGATGCTGCAGAACGAGCTGAAAGTATTCTTGAATGGATGGACGACCTTTTTAAATTAGGGAATAGCGACGTGAAGCCTGATACAATAACTTTTAATGCTGTCATCGATTGTTGGGCCCGTAGTGGCGATCATCGAAGAGCTGCAGAGCGAGCTGAACAGATTCTCAATCATATGGACCATCTACATGCGCTTGGGAATAAAGGAATCAAACCTGACTCGTACACTTACAATACAGGTACGTGACGATGCTATGATTTATAATCACTTCCTTTACAGTCCAAAATATATATTCACATTTATCTTTGTCTCCTGTTTATAGTCATCAACGCATGGGCCAAGAGTGGGGCAGATGGTGCTGCTCAAAATGCCGAGAATGTCTTAGAAAGAATGGAGAAGAAGTATCAGCAAGGTGATTCGTCTCTCAAGCCGAACACTCGAACCTATACCAGTTTGATAGATTGCTGGGCAAAAAGTGGAGAACCTCTTGCTTCAAAAAAAGCTGAACAGATACTTATAACGATCCAAGCAAAGTTTGAGCAAACGAGGGACCCAGCGGCAAAGCCAAACACTCATACTGCTAATGCTGTCATGAATGCATGTGCTTTTACCACTAAGCACGAAAGTAAGAGCGAGGCATTAGCGATAGCATTTCGAGTATTTGAATGGCTTCTGATGCAAAGAGATATTGAACCAGATGCGTATAGCTATACAATTATGCTTTCTGTATGCGCGAATCTGTTGCCTCGTCAAGATAAAGAAACAAGATATTCTCACGCCAGAGATCTCTTCTTGAAATGCCGGGAATCTGGACATGTCAATGACTTTGTTTTGAGGAAGCTTCGACATACGGTCACCCAGGAAGAATATTTGAGTCTCGTTGACTACAGAGTGAACAGTTCTGCGAGCAACCTGCCACCCTCGTGGACCAGGAATGCTCGTATTCACAAATCTTCGAACCGGAGTAAAGGAGGATCAAAGTGGTCACGAAAATAGTTGTCGAAGATATCGGTCAAGTAATAATCACTGTTTACCCTTGGTTTTTAAGACTGTTAGTAATGACGATCTTTGAAACTTGTCATATGGCTCGTTATCGTACTTAGACATTAGCTCCATCCTCTCAAAGTTGCATTGGGCACAGCTCACAATTCTGTCAAGTTTTTTTACCAAATCATTTTTGTTCAGAACAATCTTGGATTCTTTCAAACCCCGACACTCCGCTTTGTAGTTATGAAACCTGGCATCCCAAGGACGCCTTAGATTATTAATCATGGCGAATGCTCTAGAATTTCGGGTAACTCGTTCGAATATAGCGTAAAATGATTTTTTTCGCAAATCCTCCAATACAGCAATACTAAGATTATTTTTGTGCATCTCTAGTTTCAATGCCTTTGCCTCTTTGTACTGTTCTTTGAGTACTTTGATGTCCGATTCAATTGTTGACTGTGTTTCTACGTGTACAATGTTTTCGAGTTTCTCAGCTTTGGGGCGAGAGGATTTTTGTGATTTCTTTTTTAATTCCTTAATGAACTTTGACTGGTACTTTTGCAACGCCTTTTTCGCTTCGAACATGTTTGCTACAAGCTTGTGTTGCCGACGCAGAACTTCTGCATTGATGCTTCTGATTCCGCACTTTTGTGTAGACCAGTGGTCGATAAATTTTACCATCTTCTCATAATACGCCTTGAGCAGATCTTCCTCGCTGCACTTTCGCTCAGCTTCTTCATTTGAATAAATAGTCTGTCTGATAACCAGTGATACTTTCTCACATTGTTCAATGCCACCATTCTGGTCATACTGTAACCTTTGAATTGTCGACACTGGACCAAAAGGGCTCTTGTATTTTAACGCCTTGAAGAGATCACTGTCTTGGAAATTATAAAGGATATCAAGAGACCGAAGCTCTTTCTTCACCTTGACAAATATGCTTGAAGAAAACTCAGCATGTTCTGAGCCGGAATTTGGTAGCACTATTTGATTCAAAGGGAGTGCAAAACATTTCACCTTTCCTTCCAGCATACTGAATGATCGCTCAATATCTGAACGGAAAGATAACTCCCTTTCTTCTGATCCTTCTCGGAGGACGTATTCTTTCCTAATCATATCGATCATTGTGCCCACAAGTTGTTCGTGGCATTCGTGTTCCCGTACAGTTCTCAAATCTTTAATGTGCTTACATATCTTTTCGATAGACTGAGGGTCGGAGAAGAATTCTCCATTTACACTACGATCGACGATTTCATCAAATTCTCGAAGGTCATTTGCAGTCAAGAATCCTCGTCCTTCTATTATTAAATTGGAGACCGGGGGTGCGAAATGTGTTGCCTCAATCTTGAAACCTTTTGCGAAGGCAAAATAGGAGTTGAGGCCTAGATGCACTACACGTACGCATACTTGAATTGATTAAAAACCAAAAGTATCTCACCTGACGAAATTAATTTCTTTGACAGCCCAAGCACTATCTTAGCTCTTGCGGTACAATATTTCACGATAGTTTCAATACCTTCATTTAACAATGCCATAGGTGGCGACTCCAAGAGATTCATATCCAGATTCATGCATACTAACTTTGACAGTTTGCCAAAACTATGAGGGAGTACACGTATTCTGTTCCCATTGAATTCTAAAATTTCTCTAAATTGAAGAGGCGAGTTTTAATGATTCACTGCATCAACGTTGTAACACACGATAATGTTATCAGGAAGGACTTACAGTGTTGAATTCAGAAGTGGGCAGAAACAAAAGTCCTCCAGTAACTCGATATTGTTGAAAGAAATAGACAATTTTACCAATGCTAGCTTCCCAATGCCCTCAGGGATGATCTTTATCAAGTTCCTACAAAGACGCAGGTCTCGAAGCGATGGGATATTGAAAAGGAAGGATTGGAGACAATGCAGCTTATTACGCTCAGCAGATAAGATTCTCAGGTTTGTGCATTTTTCCAATGCTTCATGCAAAGTCTGCAACTCATTGTTGTCAATATTCAACTCTGTGAGCTGTTTGAGATTGCCGATGGTTTGAGGCAGGTCCCTAATACGATTGTTATTGAGATTCAGGCGTCGTAGCCCACTCAGGATCATTAACTCATTTGGGATTGTTAAAATATAATTTCCTTCCAAATCCAGGAACTCTAGGTTGTTGAAGTAGCGAATCGATGCGTCTAGCTCACTGATTTCGCAATATCTCATGATCAATGTAGTAATGTGGTGCACAGGGAGAGACAAGCAAGCTGGGACTCGCATTAGTGGATTATGACTCAAATCAACGCGCTTAATCCCAGTCGAATAGAATACTGATGCAGGAACATTGTGCAAGTGCATGAATTGAAAGTCAAGTCCTTGATCAGAAGAAGCTGCTTCATTTATCATCTCTAATAGTCTGTTTTGGAAATCTGGAGACAAAGCACTTCTCCTAAGGCATATCCCACTAGAGTGATCTATCATTTTCTGATCTCCTTGTTTCTGTCGTACCTTGTAGGTTTGCCTACACCGCCACAAAACTTCGTCGGTGTTCTTGATCATTTCGTCATAAGGCGGGTCATCAATTGGATTGTTTCTGAGATCAAGCTCATTCAATTTTGTGAGGAATCCAAGCTCGCACGGAACGACTTTGATTCCATTGTAATTAAGGTTGAGGTACTGGAGCCTTTTTAATTCAAGTATTGGGGGAGGGAACGTTTCAAGGCAATTGTGCGATAGATCAAAATGTTCGAGCGTTCTTGCCAAGTCAGAAGGAGCGCTCCTCAGATAGTTCTTCTTCAAGTTTATTCTACGCAGCAACTTGCACTTGATTATTAGTTCCACGTCCACAAGATTATTACGAGGAGCTTCTATCACCTCGAGATGTGACATTCTGGCAATGCTTTGGGGCAGACTCTTCAAGTTATTATCACCAACATCAAGAATTCTCAAACGAAGTAGATTGCCAATTCGATCAAGACATTCTGGAGCCTCAGTGGCAGTATCGCTCGTCAAATGATTGTAATAATGCGCAATAGTATCTTGATTGCAAACAATTTCCCATTCGAAGCCATCAGGGAAAGATGGTTCGTTTCTATTCTCACCATACTGCATGGTCGCAGAGAACCGAGGCTGTGTGTTGGTAGCCTGTCCTGTTTTCTTGTTGTAAAACACTGCAGACAACTTAAAAGGACAAATGACCTCTTCCCAATCCATCTTGCTTTGAACTTTGTTTCTTTCCCGATTCTGCTGAAGGAGATGTTCCCGTTTCTGACTTCCTGGATTTAGATATAATGTGCGAAGTTCGTTTCCATTTATCCGAAGATGAGTCAAAGCAACCAATGCGGATAGCGACATTGGCAAGTACATTAGTTTGTTTTCACTAACATCTAACTGTTTCAAATTGACTAGCTCCCCAATTCGATCATCGAGCCGAACAATATTGTTTCTACCCAGATTTACTTCTTCCAGAGTCAAACACCGTAATATAGATTCAGGGAAAGAATCGAATCTATTATTTGCAAGATTGAGAATCTTCAAATTAGAGAAGACACTTCCAAACGACGACGGCAGTGTCTCTCTCTTACAGTCTGTCAGTGTAATCTCATTCACTGTCCACAACGTTCTCCTCAGAAAAGACATGTCTTCAGCACTGATTGAAGTAGCCAGATCCAGTAGCTTGAACAAAGCTTCTATTTGCGACAATGATGAGGAATTCTGTCTGGAATAACTGATGTATTCCTGAACTTTGCTTCGAAGAAGACCTTTCCTGTCGTCGCCGTGCGAAGGAACATCTTTACCCTTGCACCAAAGCTGAGAAATTTTCTGGTTTGTATTGGTTTCTCCACAGATATTATCTTTGCTCATGGGATGAACAAGGTCGTATTGACAAGCGCAATCGTGCGTCGGCGTGTGGTCGGATGTTTTACGCTGTTAGGTTTGCGAAGATTTTTTTAAAATTGAGAATATTACACTGGGATGCTTTTAAAATTTCAATTCGACTCCATTTTTGAATTTATGATACAGTTTTCAACTACAATGTTATTTAATTAATAGGTACGAATACATCTATTTCGTTCTAATGCGATTTCAACGATAAGTGAAGATAGCAAAGATGATAGGGTATGATAGCTTTTAACTCACTCCTCTTCAGGTTCCAAGGACTTGACAAAACGTCACTCTCGATCTACTTGTGCTAGTTTTCTTTCTACAAGCATATTTGATACGTTTCCTCCAAATACGATTTTTGCGTTTGAAGTAAAAATTAGCAATGCTTTGTCTTCGAGCCTCAGGGAAGTATATGCCGATTCTTCCTCCTTTGTTGTTAGAAACATAAAGTGTGAGAGATGGTTCCATTCATCGTGCTCTGAAATATTTGGAATGAGGGAGACGCAGCCACCGCAGCGGCGGCACTCCCTTGTGGCATATAACTCACTCCACTTCAGGTTCCAAGGATTTGACAAAACGTCCCTTCACTCTCGGTCTACTATCTGCTAACTTCTTTCTACAATCATATTTGATACGTTTCCTCCAAATTCGATTTTTGCGTTTGGAGTGAAATTTAGAAATGCGTTGCCTTCGGGCCTCAGGCAAGTATATGCCAATTCTTCCTCCTTTGTTCAGAAGCTCCATAGGGCATGAAGTGTGTGAGATGGTTCCATTCATCGTGCTCTGCAATATTTGTGATGAGAGAGACGCAGCCGCCGCAGCGGCAGCAGCACTCCCCTGTGGCATATGCAAAGTATCTTCCTTCCCTGACGACATGTTACTCCCTCCAACAACTGACAAATGATGTTTTGCCTTTGAACCCGATCTGTGATGATACGTTGACAATCTACCCTTGGTTTGTCTTCCAGAAGACGCCTTGCTCCTACCCGAGTAATTGACCTGAGTACGACGCACAGAAACAGGATTTGGAATGTTATTAGCTGAGCTGATACCCCGGTTAAACTGTGCGTTCGAAACTTGTCCATGTTGAGATATACCAATAGACTGTTGTACCTGTGGTGGAGTAAGGGGAGGTTCAACGAAACCGGTGGTGTTCAGTAAATTCAACTCCTCACTCTCATCCAGCTTAAATGACCCACGGGTCTTTTGGAGGGCCGTTTCTTCATGAATTCCACCGTCAGAAAAACTGATTGGATCGAATATGATAGAGTCGCCTCTTGGCCGTCCTCCACACAGAGCTTCGATTCTCAGATCATTCGAGGAGTCGAGGGTAAGCGAATTTCCGAAAGAAAATAGTTCAAAAGACATACCCCTATCCCTGCAAGGTGGCATATCATTCGGAGCACTTGCGTCGGAGGGTTTTCTAATATTGTATGTAGTACTTGAGATGGGTGGCAACTCAGCTGAATTGTCTGCGTAATCCGAAACACCTATACTTAAATCAAAATCGAATCCCTCAGCTAAAAGATTTTAAAAGAAAAACTTTGTCAGAATGAAAGGTTACAGAGGTTTGAGTGAAACAGAAAAGATTTAATGGTACTCACGATCAAGATCTATCGAAAATATTCGTCTTCGTCCAGGAGGTATCATTGCTCCATTGGAAACAGTCTCATTTGATTTTGTTGGAGTTTGTGTGTAAGAGGTAACAACTAAATCCATCGGTTCTTCTATCTTGACAGATTGTCCTGATAAAAGATTAGTTGGTAGAGAAGCACTTGGGGGCATTGCTATAGGTTCTTTTTTTATTGCTGGGATCGCTGTCGAACTCCTTGAAGCTGGGTGCGCTTTAACTTTCGATGCCCGAGTCAGAGGTTGTTTCACAATAGGTTTCACACCGGGTGCACTTCGTATGACAGCTGGTGATGAAAGTATTGGGTTTGGAACAGGCAGAGATGGTTTTGGTGCACATCTTGGGGTTTCCCGTATACTAGCGTATTGCGCCTTCAGTCCAACAGTTTTGGCTTTCGTACATCTTGTTCTTGACCTAGTAGCCACATTAACCCTGCCTGGTTGATCTGTCTGGGCAGTAAGATCATTCACAACAGTCACATTCGTATTTGGTGCATTTGAAACTGTCGCTATAACTGCAACTGGTGCTTTTGCTAAAGTTAATGGCACTTGAACATTTACACTAGGTGTGCTAGTTGAAACAATTGGTATTTCGCCCACATTTCTCGGCATTTCCCCACCACTCCCACCAGATACTTTGTTATCTTCTGGCATTTCCATAGTATTTTCTGATTTGACTACTATGGAAGATCCATTAGAAGCCTGTGTTGTCATGTTAACTGGTCGTTTTTGTTGGCCCTGTTGATCCATAGGTTGTCCCGTTTCTTTTGATTTCCCTTGATTTTCTACAACGCTTTTCACAAGAGCCACTGCCAACATTTGCTTCTCCCTTTTGTCATCGGCAATTAATTCTTCTTCAAGTAATAATGTCTCTTCATGACCCATCAATACATCACCCATATCAATGTTTGGGTCTGAGTCAGAGTCATCATCCGATGAATTATTTGTTAATTCGCCTCGACCTTTGGAGAGTCTAGACGAACGTCGAGTACCCTGAGTAGGGGACTTATTCTTTTTATTTGCAGCGAGAATAATTCCTGAAGCCGATCCTTCCGAACTCGTGTCAGTGCCAGCTTCGGTGGTCAAGTTACTCATGTGACTAGGATTTCCTGAATCAGTATAAATGCTTGTTGATAGATGTTCGCAAACTGCCATTTCTATGCTTTGTATTTCTAATGTTGATGTGTGTTGGAGAAGAGGTTCAGCGATGTGAATGCGATTTTTTTGAGTTGGTTTGAATGAAACTGCAGAGTTTCTCGAGTTTGAACCCTGTATGTGTTCTTTGTAGCTGAGTAATTCGAAAAGGTGAGAGTTTGAGAAGGGGGCTTGAATGGTTGGCAGATGGGTTTGTTTCGATATCTATGCAATCTCTTCACACTACTAACGGATATAGCTGGGATTGGGCATTCCACGTTGCTAAAAGACCATATTGTTTCTGAGTTATTTAAGCGAAATGATTGATGCATAAATCAATTGACAAGACTGTTGGATCTTTCTTTATTGTGACAATTGTGAGTTGCTTTTCCAAGTAAAAAGTAAACAAGTATCCTTATCTTGTTAGTATGTGATAGCCAAGACAAATGATTGGCTGTGAGCCAATCAAAGATAGTGGCGCGCGAAATGGACTATGTATACCACTAAAATGTTCCATGAAAACGACAGAATGAACAACATGTCCATACTGACCAGCATGCACCGCAACAACACAATCTCCACCTTCCACCACCAACACTGATTACCCAATTTTGTATACCTTTGGGAATAATTTTACAACTGCAAGCTCATCGAAGAACCTCTACCTTCTTTTGAACTTCTTACCTTGAAAACCGCCACAGTTCTATCTATTTACAATGAGAGAGTTGAAGCACCATGAGAAGAAGCTGTTGCGTAAGGTTTCCTTGTATTCTTGGAAAGGAGAGGAAAACATCAAAGTGGCAAAAATAATGAGAAGATATCACATTCAGCAACGCGAGGACTACGTTGCTTACAACAAAATCTGTGGTAATATCCAGCAGCTCTCTGCCAAACTCAAAACATTAAAACCTGAAGACCCATTCAGAATTGCCATGACGGATCAGCTACTTGATAAAATGTTCAATATGGGGTTAGTCACAACAAAGAAATCATTACAAAAGGCTGAAGAAATTACAACTTCTGCAATTTGCCGGAGACGCATACCTGTTGTCATGGTTCGAATGAAGATGGCGGAGACCTTGAGAATTGCTGTGACCTTTGTGGAACAAGGACAGGTCCGTGTGGGACCGAATGTTGTTACAGATCCTGCATTTTTAGTGAGTAGAAATATGGAGGACTTCGTTACGTGGGTTGATAGCTCCAAGGTTCGAAAAACGGTTCAGAAATACAATGATAAATTGGATGATTTCGATTTGCTGTAGAGAAACAAATTCCGGTGCAATTATGTAAAATAAAGTACGTGTAGCTTTCCTACAAACATTCCTGGAGCCATCCCTCCTCACATTAATAAATATGAAAAGACACTCTCCAGCTAGTAAGAATATTCTTCGTATAGAGAGATTACGTTCTTGGTGTAATCGTTCCAGTTTGCATCCACAAATGGTTTGTTCTATTTCATTCATCTGTACCCGGGGCCCTGCATCCAGCTTAATGATAAATTAACCCTCTTCTTCACCTGCTCCAGCGAGCTAGCATTCTAGAGACACGATTGATGGATAGGGCATAGCTTCTTGCTTGCTTGCGAGCTTGTGTCTCGAGAGATTCCAACATCAAATCAAAGTCATTTTGTGCCATAATTATTCAACTTTGTCTTCGCGCTTTTTTTACTTTTCGCGTCAAGATATTCATCAAAGTCTTCCATCCATCGCAGCCAATGATAAAGAACAAACGATGATGGTGGAGGTACATACCATGTACTCTCGTACAAGAGCACCGGCATCATAAAAGATTCCATCTCACCCAAATGCCCATGATATGAGCCAACCAATAATACTTCTGGCTCTATGGACGGCGCTCTTGCTAATCTCATCAAATGCTTTCCCACTGCACCTGAAATCGTTCAAGTGTAAAAAAAGTTCATCGGCACTTTTCGCTGGAGAGAACCAAGATCAACCTGTGCAGGTATATGAAAACACCTTCAACCCAACAACATGTGAAGCTCTTCATTATCTCACAATCGAGCACAACGAACGGACAAATGATGGTAGTAGTTTCTTCACACGTCCACCTCACAATGATAAAGCTCTTACTCCTATTGAACACGCTATAGACTCTGCTTTGATTGAGATGGGAGACAAAACCAGACGGGTCGAATACTGGTCAAGGGATGAATATATGAATATTGATGCGCATACTGATATTGACGAGGCAATGTTGGAAGATGACGGAGTTGTACGGTGTCCTCTAGTTGCTCACGTCTTGTATCTCCAGGTGAAAGATGGTCTGCATGGGCCAACTTGTGTGTTTCCAAAGGAGCGAATTGGTTGGGGACTAGATGAAGCTGAAGAGGACAAAAAGGATTTGGTTATCGTTCCTGCCGTCGTGGGTCGTATCTTGAGATTCCAAGGAAGCGCAATGCATGCTGTCCCAAATCCAGCTCATCGCTGGTTGCTGAGCAAGCAAGAAGAAAAAGTGCTGAGAAAAGAAGAAGAAGAAGAAAATTGCGACCAAGTCATTGACGACGACGAAGAGTGGCTAGAAGACGATCTTTACGATAACGATGATGATGATGATGATGATGACGACGACGACGATGACGAAGTAGAAAGATCCGTGCTGCTATTCAATACATGGTTAGATGACGAGCCAGGTCCCAGGGGCGTCGATGGAGATATTGCTACCGGTGCCTTGCCCGAAGGCATCGAGCTAAGTGAAGAAGATGCAGCAGCGTTTTTGAAATCTCAGGAAGCTCAAATTCTCGCTGAGTGGGAACATGAATATGGCAAGAATGGTCAACAAATTAGATGCAATCCTTTTTCTGAGTGGGAATCAGTTGATGTTCAAGATATCGATATAGATACCAGCTCCACAGTGGGAGAAGTACATGTTTCCTTAATGGGGATGGAGAATAGACGACTCTATCCGGAAAAGTACGCCCGATTAAAAGGCCCGCAAGAAGTGATCAGAACAGCACTGAGCGAAGATTCGAAAGTCAGTGCAGCGCGTCTCATTAAAGATAATTCAATTTAGCATCGTCGTTCTCTAATCGCAACGAACATAAATCATTGAATAATTGCATGATAGTGTTATCTTTTATCTCTTTTTTCACCACCATAACTTATAATATGATTTCAGTTATGCATGACCCAAAGCAACTCCTTGGCCCTGGAAAGCAGAGAACCCTGCAGTATTCGATGTTCGCTGTTGGCCGACCACTACGTGTGCCATATTACCATATTTGACAACCCATCCAAAGACATATTCAAAAGCTCCTCGACAAGGGCCAATTTCTGTAATGATACAAGAGGCAACAACCAAAGCAGCAAAATTCATCGCAAATCGGAGAAGCAAGAATGCACCTAAATTGAAGACATTGCATATGCTCCACTTTGCACTTATATACGCTGACATTGATATCCAGTATGGAATTTGTATCGCATCCGCCAGTATTACCAAAACTAGTGATATGATGGTTGCCTTCCAGAGAGCACATGAACTGGAATTGTTACTGGTATCTTGTCCTCGTTCTGCAAAGTACCAGCGAGATGAAAAGATCATAAACGCCGTGGCAAGTAACTGACTCAAAAACACACTACCAACAGAATTGAACAATAAGATAGACATGATGGTTGTGACAACCATACCTCTTTGGATCCAACGCATCTGTCTAATCATGATTCGTGTTTGATCAGGTTTCCTTCTACTCATACCAGCACTTGTTCCTATTGCAAGTGCATCGTCATTATCTATCCGATTGTATCCATCCGGACGACTCTGAAATGAGATGATCCTTCTCACATACCACAAGTGAAACATCAATATAGCAGGGATCAAGACTTGCGGCATATAAAAAACTTCCCGCGGCAGAAGATTCCAGTGTAACACAAATCCGCAGACTATACCAGCCAAGTGACCCAGAAAAGAGACCCTAGGCATGATCACCTGTGCAATCAATAATTGAATCAATGGACCAAAATTAAACTTCAGAATCCATTTAGAATTGGTCGCACTCTTCAAAATATCATTCATATTGAACTGATATGTCTTGAAGCATACATTAGTCATGAAAGGAACGGGGCAGGTGGATTCTCTCTCTAAAGAGGTCACCACCATCCATGCGAATAAAACAGCACTGTACCCCACGGTCTTTGTATTTCGTAATCGCTCATCACCCGTATAGCGGATTTGCATCCATACCATGACCATCATAACAATCGTTGTCAGTGGTATGAGGCATATGTTATAAAACAAAAATGGAATAGATCCGTATAAAGGTTCCAATTCCGATCCAAGTGCGTAGAGACTCATCATATTGAATCCAATGTGCAGTGGTTCAAAATGTGCAGTGGCACCAGTGAATGATCTCCACAATTCATTTTCGTGTACAATTTTTTGATATTCCTTACAGATCAGTGATGGGTCGGTACGATTGTTAAAATAGATGATGGCTAGGAGAACATTGACGAGGATTAAGATTGAGGTTGTTGGTATCTGAAGGAACTCTAGGTTTGGATTGTCACGTATCTTCTGCATTTGCCCATTCCAAAAGTTTTGTACGACCTCGGGCAGGTAAGAAGGTCCATCTACTGGACATGATATGTATATACTTCCCTGATTCGAATTATTGTCAGATTGAATCAAATTTGACGGCCCAGAGGGTGGAAAGGCGCCTTTCACATTTTCTGATAATCTGCGAGGAAGAACATACGGATTTTTGTTCTCTTTGACTCCGCTGGTACCTGTAGATTCACTCCCAATGCAAAACTTCATATTACTTTTCACATCCTGAAAGCACCAAGAACCACGGATTCCATCAAAGAATAAAATTGCATTTGTGAAAGAATGTGTACTCATGAGATCATCTTGCAAGGATAGCAATGTTGGATACCCCTGGCGCTGCAAAATAATATTCGTGAATGTGTTCCAAATTCGTTGACGCCCATCTAGTCTTTGTTTGGCTATAAAACTGACTCTTGATCTGTCGATTGTGTCGGAGGAAAAATTCAACGGAGTCGACCCATTGTTCCTCGACGACGATGGCGATCTATAAATTCCATAAAGTTTTGATGCTTCAAATACAAACGGGTCGTCGCTTTGTAAGGAAGTGGGAGACGGCCCCACGAAACAGATATTAGCGGGTTGAAATATTGTTTGGAGGTGAAGGAACGCTATTGTCGATGGAATAACAAGCAGGGCGCCAATCAATTTTATGCATGGCGATAACCAAGTTCTATTGTGACGAAGTAAATGACATATCGTCATGATATCCTCAAGCGATGATTTGTAAGATATACAGCTGGCCACCGAATCGAAGGCAACGCCAATGCTTTCACAACTGAAATGAACGCACGGAAGGGGTCGATGAACGAAACAAACTATGTCCGTAAAAGGTTGAAAGTACTACAGTAGCCTCCGAAAAAAAGGTGCGCGCAGGTTTTGTCGCAAATATAGCTAAAATTGATATTTTTCTATTCTGCGACTTTTTAAATTCTCGCACCACTTACGTACGTTTTTTCGACGGATCGGAATTTTATTACCGTGCAGTACAAATAGTAACATACGACAACGTGGCAGGTCAGAGGAGGCAGAACATGTAAGCTTTGTTATTATAAATCATCTTCTTTCCAATCACGACGTAAC